>Ga0073928_10000106_pt1 | contig 189780 bp, 164 predicted proteins | sample PaiPotPPA55metaG_FD_76969 | JGI IMG/M metagenome (GOLD analysis project Ga0073928, IMG submission 76969) | Iron sulfur acid spring bacterial and archeal communities from Banff, Canada, to study Microbial Dark Matter (Phase II) - Paint Pots PPA... ...
CTCTTTCCTAAAAGCGTCCAAGTTGAGCTTCGCCACCACGCGCCGCACGAAAAAACAGAGATGACCCGAACCCAACACATCCCGCACGCTCGGCGGCAGCAAATACGCCTGGTCCGGGTTGTACTCCAAAAATTTCGTCATCGCGTCCCCTCTCTCATGCAGTATAAGAGACGCGTCAACCCGAGTTCTCACACAGACTCTTTAGCCCCTGAGGGAAATTCTTCCCTTACTGTCTCGGCCATTTATGAGATGGCTTAGACGGCCTCTAGTCCTTTCCTGTGATTGCTCCGAGCAGATCGCTCCGTTCGTCGGCGAGCACGTAAAAAATGATTTCTCCCAAATTTCAGCCGCGCTCGCGCTCACTTTCGGCGTGCCAGCACACGGAGCGCTCTCGCATGAATTTAGAACTTGCAATTGCTCAACATAGTATTAACATCCTCGTCTAGCCGTGTTCGCTAAGATCCTCTGCAAATGAGGAAGGAGACGGTGATGGAAAATTACGAATGGATGAAGTTCTACCAGGACGCGGTTCTTGAAACAGATTCCGACGCACTCCCTTTCCGCATAGCCGCCGCACAAAACGCCATCGGACAACGCGTCATCCACGTCGCCGTAGACGACGCCGAGCGAAAAGCAATCGTCGCCACCCTCAACGCACTCGCCGTACTCCGGCGCGAAAGATGTCCCGCCGCAAGAGCAGCCCACAACTAACCGCAATCGAAATGACGAGCGCTAACGTCGGAATCGCTGCTCTGTGAAGCCAGAATCGCCTGTCTGTGAATCTGTGAGGCAACGTCAGCGCACGTCTTCACAGTCTGCGGAAAGAGTCTTATTTCTTCAGGAGGTCGGTGCTTTAGCGCCGACGTAAATTGCGTGCTCTCAACGGGCTTCAGTTTATCCTGAGGAACGAAGGGCCCCTGAAGGAAGCCTTTCCTACGCTTTGTTGCATTTTTTCCGCAGCCTGTTCAGCCCTGCCGTTAACGTCAGGGCACGGCTTCAACCGTGCCGTTCGAGCCTGCAATCAATCCGGCTTTAGTTCACCCTGAGGAACGAAGGGCCGCTGAGGGACGGGTTCGATTTTCACGCCAGCACCGTCCACTCCCATCGACGCACTGCGACGTCTTCATTTCACCCGCCAATTATTCCGCTGCAAGCACCCAAGCGCCCCTACGATTCCGAACATCATCGAGAACGGCAGCGCAGCATGCGGCACCGCTCCCAGATTCCTACTTCCTAACCCAGCCGCATAGCCAATTCCGTAACCCAAGCCCATACAAATCACGATGAAGCCCACGTTGAGCACTTTCCACTTAACTCCCCGCCCGGATGTGATGGCAAACCCCGAAGCAAGAATCAGCGTCACCAACCAGAGTATGGGCATGATTTCGCCCTCCCACTGACGGACGTGTCGCCCGGCCGTCCCGTTTCCTCAGACCCCGCAGACCGATTCCGGCCGCCATCCACTCAAAGATCCATCGTCACGACTTCTCGCATTTGACAGACGAGCCGCCCGTGTCCCGAGCGAATCGTGTTGTAGGCGCGGAGCTTGTTTACTCTGAGCCTCGAAGGGCCCCGCCCGGCCGATCCGCCAGCGTCGCCCAACTTGAGAAGCCCCTTTGGATTACCAGCGCCACTCGCACCTGGATTGCATCGAATCGTCTTCGAGGCCATTTCTCATATGAAAACGCCATGCGATGAGTCGTTGATAAGCTCCGGAGCGCCAGGCACGCCCTGCGCCAGCGCCTCAGCTCCTTGGATCCTGACGGCGACGATTCTCGGCTCCAGCATGGCCTTCATCGACAGCACCGTCGTGAATGTTGCCGCGCCCAAGTTCCAAATCGCCTTCCATGCCAGCGTGGTTGATGTGCAATGGGTAATCGAATCGTACGGACTCGTTCTCGCGTCCTTAATCCTCGCAGGGGGCGCACTGGGAGATTGGATGGGCCGCCGTTTGGTGTTCCTGCTGGGCGTCGCAGTTTTTGCCGCCGCCTCCGCAGCCTGCGGCTTAGCTCCCAGTATCCGCTTCCTGGTGGTCGCGCGTTCCGTCCAGGGCATCGGCGCCGCGATGCTCATTCCCGGTAGCCTCGCCATCATCAGCGCATCCTTCGACGAAAAATCTCGTGGACAGGCCATCGGCACCTGGTCGGGTTTTACCGCGATCACTACGGCGCTCGGACCAGTTCTCGGTGGATGGCTCATCGAACACGCATCCTGGCGCTGGGCCTTCTTTCTCAACGTTCCCATGGCCGCCGCCGTGATCGTGCTCTCGCTCCTCCACGTGCCAGAGAGTCGAAACTCCCGGGCGCAGCGTCTCGGTTGGGCAGGAGCATTGCTTGCCACCGCAAGTCTCGCCGGCATCGTCACCGGACTTCTCGAATCCTCAAAGCTCGGCTGGCGAAATCCACTTGTGGCCGGAAGTTTACTAGGCGGCGTGATTTTCCTGATTCTCTTCCTGTGGGTCGAAACTCACATCTCCTCGCCCATGGTTTCGCTCTCCCTGTTCAAGTCCCGCTCGTTCCTCGGCGCGAATCTGTTGACGCTGTTCCTCTACGCCGCAATCGGCATTTTCTTCTTCCTCTTTCCCCTCACCCTGATGCAGGTGCATCACTACTCGGCCACCGCTGCCGGCGCCGCCACACTGCCCGTGATCGTATTGTTGTTTTTCTTGTCGCGCTGGTCTGGCGGGTTGGTCGCCCGGTATGGCGGCAAGCTACCTTTGATTCTCGGACCCCTGATCGTCGCCACAGGTTTCGTTCTATTTGCGGTGTTCTCTGCGGTGTTCTCTGAAAATGGCAACTACTGGAAGACATTCTTTATCGCATCGGTGGTACTCGGCTTGGGTATGGCGGTTACGGTAGCGCCGCTCACCACGGTAGTGATGGCTTCCGTGGACAGGGACCACGCCGGCACCGCATCAGGAATCAACAACGCGGTAGCGCGATTGGCAGGAGTCCTCGCCATCGCCGTACTCGGCATCGTCATGGTGAAGGTCTTCAGCACCCACCTGAATCGAAGCCTCGCAACTCTTCCTCTCAACTCCCAAACCGTACGCGAGATTCGCTCCAAGGAAATCGACCTGGCAGGCATGGACCTGCCGAAAAATCTCGACGCCAACGCAAGTGCAGCCCTTCGCGACGCAGTTTCACAAGCCTTCCTCTCCGGATTTCGCCTGATCCTCTTCTCCTGCGCCGGTCTATCAATCGCCAGCGCCGCAGTCGCGCGCATTTCGTTCCCAAACGTTGAAACGCGTCATCTACCGACCAGCACGAACGCCTGACGGCCGTCCGTGTACGTCACGCTTCGGTTTTAAACGCGACCCCTTTTGCAACAGCTTGGCACAGTTGGGTGACGCTCTAATTTCCGTTGCTGGTGGTGGCGGAATTGCTAAATACGGGCATCTAGAGTAGCTTGTGCGGCGCGACTCAAACCTGTCACTGAGGTTGGAGGCACTACGAATGACTATCGCTTTCAAGCCCACGAAGAAGGATCAAGAACCCGTTTACTGTAAGAAATGCCAGAATAGCTTGTTGCTGATTACGAGGGTACGAGGGCGCTCCCTGAAGTTGAAGGGACGAGGAAAGGCATCCGCTCAGATCAGCGTGTCGTGCCCACTCTGCAAAAGCAGTCGGGTGATAACAAGATAGGCCTATTAAATCGGCTATCTTTTTCTCCGACTGCAACACGGATATAGAGCACTACCGTACAACTTACTCCGATCGTGCACCAGGCGTAGCCGCGGCTTCGGGATTCTATTGCCTAGCAGGCTGCGGAAAAAGGCGTATTTGTCATCCCGAACCCGCGTCGTTTGCGGGTGAGGGATCTGCTGTTCGCAGGAAAACCGAGGAAAAAGTAGATTCCGAACCCCGTTCAAAAACCGAACGGGTTTCGGAATGACACGTTTTCGAGTTTCTCCGCAGCCTGCTAGGCTCAATCGTGGGCGAACTTCGCCAGGAATTCGCGAATGCTCTGCTGGAGTCAGTGTCAACGGCCCGCCGCTCCGTTTACCTCCTGGTTTCTTTGGAGCTGAAGCTCTGGGCTATTTAACAAGTCTTTGAGTTGTTGGGCTGGGACCACTACAGCAATGCCACTGTTCGCGTTAAGAGAGCCCTTCCAAGTCGTCGAGGCCCGCAGCGAAAAGTCTGAAGTTTCGTACATGTATCCGCTTACGACACCCAATAACCCAAAGACATTTGGAATGCCTGAAATGGACGCGGGTACTCCTAATCCCAGGCCTGGAATGATGAAGATAGGGGAGCCGCTGTTTCCGGGAATGATGTGGACATCTGCTAGATAGACCCTGCCCGATCTGCCTGTCGTGGTTGTCATTGGACCGTCCGGGAGCATAGCCAGAACGCCTTCTCGGAGTATGGGCTGAATCGCGTGGAGTCCAGCGTAGCCCGAATAAAAGCCCACTGTCAGAACCCTGTCTCCCGGCGACACACGATTCTGGTCAAGACTCTCTTCGGTAAGAAAGTTTTCGAGCGGAAACTCCTTTTCATCATACTTAGCAGGAATAGCGAACGGCAGGACCGCCAGATCACTCGCTTCGTCCTTCGGGAAATACCAATGAGCCCGCTGAGAGAGAAGGACTCTTTCTGAACGACGCCCGTCGATGGGTTCCTTGAGATTTAGCGTCACGTACGTCCCTTGGATTTGCAGGGCCTCGCGATTGCCGTTCTCATCTTGCTCGGTCGCCTCGGCTACGTGTCGGTTTGTTACCAGGTAGCAAAACACGAGATTTTTCGGTAGTCGGGTGTCAGGCACGTTAACCAGAAATCCGGTCCCTCTCAATGTGACGGGCCTACCGGATGTGCCGGGTTCGCTGGCCTCGACAGTTATAAACACGATTGTCTTCAGAATTTCAGTTTCGACCCTGGTTGGCTTCATCGCGACTGGCGATTGCGTCTGCGCCCAACCCGTGTCGATCGCGGACCCGAGTAGCGTTGCCGCGAGGATCGCAACTGTGCCTGGTTTTCTCATACTATTTAGAGCCCTCCGCCTGACCCGTCGAGTTTAGAACGATCTCACGGGAGCCGCTTGCACGCTTAGATGGATTGGTTAGTCGGCAAGGCGCGGGTGCCCCAGGTTCGCCGTTTGAACCTGTGTCTTGGTGTGCTGGCGGGTGGGGAGCTTTGTGATACCGGACAAGCCCTCGGACGTACTCACCAGCAACGGTCCAGCCGCGGCGTACCGCGTATTTCCTGAGCTCGCGGGTCCCCTTTCTGCATCTCCGGCATGGAACGTTCGTACCAACAGATTGGGACTTCCGCTCTATTTCGCCTCGGCGATCAATCTCGCGAAAATCTGGTATGAAACTCGCCGTCTCTCTTGTTGGCGCTGCGCTGGCCTATCTTTTCATCGTCGGCCTCGCGCTCGTTTGGAATCGCGGCGCAAACTGCAGCTCGACTCCAAAACCGGCCTCTCCAAGCAAAGATCGCTCTTCATCGCCCTTCGATTCTCCGCGTTCGACCCGGCTGCAGGGTGATCGTGTGGCACAGGGACTTCACAGATGAATGTGGGCCGCTTGGCTCGAAGCGTCTCTCGATAACCGGCTTTGGGCGCGTTTACGATTTTCGGGCGAGACAAACACATTCTCAGGATCGCGGAGGGCCGATGAAACAAGGCTTTCCAGTAATTGCGTTCAATATCGAAAGCCTGCGCGCAAGGCTCCGGGCAATTCCGGACAGTCAACTTCAACAAGTCGGGCAGGCCGCCAAGATGCTTTGCAGCACGGAACTCAACGCTGACGGGCCGCCACTTGAGCTTTATGTTGTGCAATTGCGCGAAGCACGCGAGGAGTGGCGCCGGCGGCACCCAAAGCTGCCGTTGCGTGACGCGTTTTGCTAAACATAACCTGCGGTCGCCGACCCAGTAGCACAGACACTCCTGTCTGTGTCAGCCTAAAGTGCTTGCCAACAAATGCGTCAAAAGCACGTTTCCGTCACCAGCGGACGATAAATTAGTCACGCTTCCGAGACCGACCCTGCTAAAAACCATTCTCGCCGAGAAGCTCGTCGCACTCCCCTCTATGAGCACCGATTTGTGATACGATTTTCTGCGTGCCCGAGTGGCGGAACTGGCAGACGCAGTGGACTCAAAATCCACCGGACTTCGGTCCTTGTAGGTTCGATTCCTATCTCGGGCACCATCACGCCGGCTCCCCATTTGTTGCCATCATTTTCATAGAGACGACTCTTGGCCGCTCCGCTCCGCCTCCGCCATCGCGGCGGCGAGCCGCCTCATGCCGTCAGCAGGACTCGTCGAAAACGCAGCCTTAGCCTGCTCAAGAAACGCATCAGCCTTTTCGCCTGCAAGCACAATTCTCTGCGTAAGCCGAGTTCGTCTATCATCGAGCCCGTCCACACGCCATTTAAAAAATACCGAAGCACCCTCCCCCACCGGCAACTCGATCGTGGCGCTGTTTGGAGCGGCGACTTCTCGGATGACCCAATACATAGGCTCCTCCCCAGGGAGTCGCGTGGTGCCCTGGGACCCTGGAGCAAACGGCCCCTCCAACGCAAACTCAGCCGGCGGATCAGCCCAATGCGCGACGTTCGTCCAGTAGTTCCAAGCGAAGCTGGAGCTCGCGCTGGTCTCGACCGTATGCGTAATCTCCCATGCTCCAGCCGTCATCACCCAGGCTCCTGTTGCAACATCTTCTGAAACTCGCTCGCGCTGATCACGCTCCCAAATCGCGGAAAGTGCTTCTCCAGCAAAATCTGGTGGAGTTCCTCCTCCAGATCCGCACAGCAGTCCTTGATCACAAGGACCTCGTAGTCGGCATCGAAAGCAACCAAAAAAGTCGACAGCACCACCCCGCTCGTCGCCACGCCCAACAAGATCAGGGTATCGATGCCCTGCGCCCGCAGCAGCAAATCGAGATCGGTCCCCGCAAAGGCACTGATCCGGCTCTTCGTCACCACCACATCACCCGCCGCCGGCGTGAGCGCCGGATGGATCGCCCCACTCTCTCCCTGAAAAAACTCCTGGTGCCGCGGCGAAGCCTTCACGGCGCTGAGAAATCGGTTTCGCGGGTTCGCCTCCGGCACATTGGGCCGAAAGCCCACCTTCACGTGAACGATCGTCAGTCCCGCACCTCTAGCCCGCTCGATCACCCCAGCGACCCTCGGAATAAAGCCTTCGTCCTTGACGTACATCGACACAACCCCGGCCTGCAGGTCCATGCTCAACAAAGCCGCTCGCTTCAGATCGAACGCCATGCGACCTCCCCCGAATTCCAGAGATTCGACGCGTCAGGGCACGGGTTCAGCTTACCCAGGTACGAAGGGCCGTCCCACTCATCAGCTTCCCAATCCCCCGTAGGGGCGGGGCTTGCCCCGCCCGGCGTCAACCCAGGCACGATCTAATCATCGAAGCACGTAGTGATGCCAGCGCAACAAACTTCATGGGTTCATGGACCCATCGATAATCGAGGCCCGCCCGAATTTTCCGTTTGACCTAAGATAATTAATCTGCTATAGTACCGCCAAGTAAAAATACGCCTAACTGGCCGTCCAACCGCACAAGATTAGGTACTAACCAGTTACTACCTAAGTCCATTAGAATGAATACTTACAAAAGTCTATCAAAACAAAGCACTTTAACCACCTCTAGAATGAATACTTACAAAAAACCCAGGGGGGCCACTCTCACTGCGATCTCCGTGCCCTCTGGCTGCCCTGAGCTTCGAAGGGTGCTCCGATCTCTGTGCACTCTGTGTTAAAGCTTTGTCTTTGTCTTTGTCTTTGTCTTTGTCTTTGTCTTTGTCTGGTTTCCCAGTCACTTCCCTTTCGAATCTGCAGCAGCTAAACTCAGCCCATCTTTGGCTAACACACCAGAAAACTCAGCCGCCGTTCCGCAATCCTCCACCAGCCTCACCGGCTTCTGGGCTCTAGTCGCCGTCCAATTCCAAAACGCCTTCAGCGACAATGCCCTCAAATGGCTAGTCAGCTTCCTGGTCCTGGAAACCGCCCTGACCAAGCAACAGCGCGACCTCTGGTTCGTCCTGGTAGTGCCCCTGCTCTTCGCCGTCCCGTTCCTCCTCTTCTCCATCCCCGGTGGCTACTTCGCCGACAAATACAGCAAACGCAGCGTCGCCCTCGGCACCAAGCTCTTTGAACTCGTCGTGATGAGCCTGGCAACCATCGCCCTGGCCCACAACCGTCTCGACCTGGCCGGCGCCGCTCTCTTCCTGGCCTGCACTCAAGGCGCAATCTTCGGCCCCACCAAATACGCACTGCTCCCCGAACTCCTTCCCGAATCGAAACTAAGCTGGGGCAATGGCATCATCGAGCTGACCACGCTCCTCTCCGCCATCTTCGCCGCGCTGGCCGGAGGCTTCCTGGCCACCCATTTTCGCGGCCGCCAAGTCTGGTCCGGCGTATTCTTCCTGACGCTGACGATTCTCGGTCTGTTGATCAGCTTGCGGATCACGCGACTCCCTGCCGCCGATCCCACCCGCCGCTTCGACTGGAACGTCCCGCGCGAATTTTTCGCTGAAACAGCCCACCTCTGGCGCGACAACATCCTCCGCGTCGCGGTCATCGCCAACACCTTTTTCTGGTTCCTGGGATCGCTCCTTCTCCTCAACATCGTCCTCTACGCCACCGACATCCTCCACGTCGACGACCAGCACAGCAGCTACCTGCTCGCTGCCCTGAGCCTCGGCATCGGAATCGGCAGTTTCCTGGCAGGCTACGCCTCCGCAGGTAAAATCGAACATGGCATGGTTCTCCCCGGCATGATCGGCATCACGGCCATGGCCGCAATCCTGTCGCTCCCAAGCCTGAGTTTCGCCACAGTGGCAATTCTGCTCGCACTGCTGGGCACCGCCGGCGGCTTCTTCGTGGTCCCGGTGAACGCCCTAATCCAGCGCCGACCCGCGCCCGAAGAGAAAGGCCGGACCATCGCCGTCGCCAACCTTCTCTCATTCGTCGGAGTAGCGCTCCAACCGCTAGCCCAATATGGGATGCTGCGCCTCGGACACCCTGATCCTTCCCGGGTATTCCTGGTCGCCGCTGCGATGACTCTTTTGATGGGAATTGTGTTGCTCCGCATGATGCCCGACCTCGGCGTTCGCGCCCTGGACTGGACGCGCCTCCGCTCAAGAGCTACCCTATAGGACCCGTTCGAGCAGGGGCTGCACCCACCGCAGCGTCGAACGATTCAGTCGAGGCTCTGCATGTCCACAGTTGCTACCCTTCCCGGTGCGCCCAGCGCGCACCGAGGCCTGAGTTATTGGATGGAGCGCGTGCTCAAAGAACTTGAGCACGTCCGCAAAGATCCCGCCGCCGATCCAGTGCACGACCTGCGCGTTGCCATTCGCCGCTGTCGCTCCGTCGCCGCGGTGATGCAAGAGGTCGATCCCGACCCCGCCTGGCGCCAAATGCGCCAAGTCCCCCGAAAGCTTTTTCGCAGGCTGGGCGCGCTGCGTGACGCCCAGGTAATGGACGAATGGGTGAAGCAGCTCGCCGCCACCGATGATCCGCTGCGCGCAAAGTTACACGCCGCGTTCGCGGCAAGCGAACCTGATCTTCGCCAGCGGGCCCTGCGCGCGACGGAAAAATTCGAGGAAAAGTCGTGGTCGCGTCTCGAACGAAAGCTTCGCAAGCGTGCGCGCTTCGTTCCCAGTTCGAGTCTCGCCGCCCAATGCCTGGCGGTCGAACGCCTTGAGGAAGCGCGGGAGCTTCACACACGCGCGCAACGCACCGACAAAGCTAAGCCGTGGCATGAACTCCGCATCGGTCTGAAACGCTTGCGCTACACCGTGGAGAGTCTCCTCCCAGAGCAATACGCGTTATGGAGCGACAACCTCAAGCGTCTTCAGGACCTGTTGGGTGAAGTCCACGATCTCGATGTGCTTGCCGCAGCGGTCAAAGACGTCGCGTCGCAAGGCACCACCGACGTACAGAACACCTGGGAAGAAACGATTCACCGCGAACGCAGCCAACGCATCGAAACGTATCGCCAGTTGACGTTGGGAAAAACCAGCTTCTGGAATGACTGGCGCCACGGCCTGCCGCAGGGCAAACGCCTCGCGCTCGCGTCCATGGCCCGCCTTCGCTCCACCGCGCGCGCTACCGATACCCACCCGCGCCGCACCGCGTTAATCTCGCGGATCTCCATCGGGCTTTTCGATGCCCTTCGGCGCGCTCACGCCGCTCCCGCGTTCAACGAGCACTCCATGCGCCGCGTTCTGCGCGCTGCCGCCCGCTTGCACGGCGTCGGCGACGACGATGGCAACAAGTCTCCGCAGAAAGCCGCGCTGCGATTCTTGCGCGAACTGCCGTTGCCGCCCAGTTGGACGATTGAAGAGTGGGAACTTCTCGGATGGGCCGTGCGCTACCATCGGGGTCCCGAGCCTACCGCCGACGGCGGACACTTCTCCAGAATTGCGGAAGACCAGCAGAAGAATATTCAGGCGTTAGCGGGTGTGGTGCGGCTGGCGCGGGCCCTCAGGAAATGCGACGTGGACACCTGCGAAGGAATGCATGCCGAGAAATCCGCGGCCGCTATCATTGTTCACGTTCCGGGCCTGGTGGACTCCGTCGAAACGGCTGCGCGCCTCGCCGCGGCGAAGCATCTGCTCGAGACGTACATCGCCAAACCGATTATCCTGAAGCACATACCAAAACCGGACAACGTGGTGGCCTTGCTCCGCGAGTTCCAGGAGCATCGCCAGTTCACCGCTTCGGCGGCCGCATCGGACTGATTCGCGTCACGTCGGTTTCTCTCCATCATTAGTTCGACTATCCGTTCGAGCATTTCGCCCCTCTGGCCTCTGTCATGTTTCATCTAAACCCCGCGGTCTCGGAGACCGCGGCTACAGGGGTGGCTGCCTCCGACTGATTCGCGTCACGTTGGTTTCTCTCCATCATTAGTTCGACTATCCGTTCGAGCATTTCGCCCCTCTGGCCTCTGTCAAGTTTCATCTAAACCCCGCGGTCTCGGAGACCGCGGCTACAGGGCGGTTCCGTGTCCTCGCCGCAATGGTCGCGATCAGCATTCGCGCGCGGAGAGTTGCGGCACTGCCGATCCTGGCTGAGCATTGCAACGCACGGGCGTTCCGTGTACGCTACCGCGCAACGGAAGATTGGAACACGAATTCCGGATTCATTCCTTTAGGCCCTTACCAATAAATCAGTGCCCCACACCGCCTCGGCGGAGAAAAAATAGGAGAAAGAAGAATGCGCATTCGATCGATTGGTGTGATTTTGTTGATGTGTGTGCTCGCGCTGGTGCCGCTCGGTGCTAACCGCGCAGCCGCGCAATCGCAAAGCGCGGAGAAGCCCGCGCTGTATACGTATGTTTCGGAGTGGACCGTGCCACGCGCCATGTGGGCGGACTATCTGAAGGGCGATGCCGCCGACATCGACATCATGAAGAAGTCCGTTGCTGACGGGTCCATCGTTTCGTTCGGAAACTATGTTGTCGTCAACCACCAGGAAGGCCTGCCGACGCACGGCACGTGGTTTTCGGCAACTTCGATGTCCGGCATTCTGAAAGTGCTGGAGAATGTTCGGACCGCACCCGGAGCTACCGCGCCACCTTTGGCCGCGGCGAAGCACTGGGACTACATCATGGAGAGCCACGATTACGACTCTCATTCCGGTACGTTCACGAACGGCTACTTGCGCGTGGGAACGTGGCGCACGAAAGCCGATTCGAGCGATCCCGGCGGCAAGATCCTGAAGGCGACATTTGTTTCCCTTCTTGAAAAACTGATGGCAGACGGCGCCCTCCACGGCTATCAGGTGGACCAGGAAGTCATACACTCGACCGATTTGGGAACGCTATTTGTTGTGGTCGTCACGAACGGCCCCGAAGGCGTCGACAAATTCAACGCGGCCCTCGAGGAAGGGCAGAAAAGCAACCCAGCCGCGTGGGCTGGTTTGCGTGCATCGCTGGACCCAGCGGGCCACCGCGATATGCTGGCGCGCGTCGGGACGATGACACACAAGTAAGGGTCGATTGACTTGAGAAAATGGGCCGCATCAGCTGATTTGGCCGGTGCGGCTTTTTTTCGCTCAGGCGATTCTGGAATTACGGAAAGTGAGGAAAGAAAAAGCTTTCTTCGGCGGCAAATGTCCTTGTGGGGAACGGGTATGCTGGGCCCTGCGAGGCTCACGATAAACTGAAGTTCTGGCCTCCTCGGAAAGCGAAGAGCCGGCAGGATGCCGGCGCTACCAGTTCGAGGTGACAGGCTACTCCAGGTCGTCTAGAGACGAAGATTGCTCTTCAAGAGAAGATTAGGTCTCGCTGAAATCGATGATTACCGGGGCGGCGCGGAATCCTCGCGTCTTGATTGCCACATAGAGTACCCCGATGGCGAACCAAATTCCGCCGGCGGTCTTGGCTAGTGGATTCAGATTCCACCAGATGACCGCGCAGAAGACGAATCCCACGAGCGGAAGAATGATGTCGACTACGATGCGGCGTTTGCCGCCCGCTATCTTGAGCACGCCGAATTGCCAGAACGCCGCCAGATTCACGCCCATAAACGAGAGAAAGGCTCCGAAATTCAGCAGTTCGCCGGCTTGCTGGTAAGCGCTGCCGAATTGGTTCAGGAGTTCTGCTCCGGCAAAGCTCAGCAATCCGATTAAGATGATGTTGTAGGTTGGCGTGCTGGTTCCCGGCGCCAGGTGACCGAAGAATTTGCGCGGCAACACATTGTCGCGGCCCATGCCGAACAACAGTTTTGCCGCTCCCAGGCCGCCGGCCAGTCCGCTGCCGAATGCGGCGAGAATCAAAACGACTCCCATGGCGTTGAATAGCCACGGACCGCCGACGCGGCCGCAGACATCCATGAATGCGGTCTCTAGCGATGTGAAGGAGTGCCAGTCGGGCCAAACGCGCTGGCCCAGGTAAACTTCCAGGCCGCCAAAGATTCCGGTGAACACGCAGACCAGGACAGTGGCGAGCAGAATGTTGCGCTTCGGATTCTCGGCGTCCTCGGTCAACGTGGTGATGCCGTCAAAACCTATATAGGTGAGCGCGGCAAACGAAGTCGCGCCCAAAATGCGATGCGCGTTAAAGGTTTTCGGATCGTAGAAGGGCTGCGTGGAAAACAGGCCGCCCCATCCCTGGGCCGCGAACAGAAAACGCACCGCCAGCACGATGAAAAATCCGATGACGACGAACATGATGAAGAGCAGTACTTTATTCTGGCGCGCCGAAGAACGAATACCGCGCAGGTTCAGGAAGGTGATGATGCCCGCGACAATCGCGGCCCAGATGACAAAGGGAATCTTGGGGGTGTAGACGTTGTGCATGGCCGCGGCGATCCACACGGTATTGATCAGCGGCAGCAGCAGATAGTCGAGAAACATCGCCCATCCCGCCAGAAATCCCAGGTGCGGGTTGAGCCCCTTGCCAACGTAGGTGTAAGCCGACCCTGCCGACGGGAATAGCGCGGCCATTCGTCCGTAGCTGACGGCGGTGATCATCATCGCGAACATGGCGAACAGGATGATGGCGGTGAAGTAGCCGTCGGAGAGTTTTTGGGCTACGCCGAAGAGCGGGACCGGAGCGATCGGCTGAATGAGCACGATGCCGAAGAAAATCAGATCCCACAGAGTGAGCAGACGCTTTGAGCGGCCTGTTGCCGGTATAGCCACCGCGGAGGATTCAGCCATCTTCAGTTTCCCGCGCCACGCGCGATCTTGCGATGTTGAATTGTTGAGGTGAGCAGATGGCGCCTCCTTCGATTTGGTGCCGAGCCGCGCACAGTTTATAGCAGCTTTTGGAGTTCAAAGGATGGCGCAGTTGTGATTCTTGTAGCCGTATGAGCACGAAGCGTATGGTCGGCAGTCCCAATTAGCCTCTGGTGTGCATAAAATATCAGCGATGGCTCTACTACTCGTTGCCGTGCTAACCACCTTCTTCACGGTCCTTGTCCATTCGCTTCTTCCGGGAGCGATCGTCAGGGGTGTCCTCCATCACATTGCGCGTGGCCGGGGCGGTATCTGGTTCTGGGACGTGATCCTTGTGATTAAATTCACGCTGTTGGCGCTTGCTGCCCACTTCGTCGAGATCGCGCTTTGGGCGTTATCGTTCATTCTGTGCGGCGAGTTTTCAAACTTCGCTTTCGCCCTCTACTATTCGGGGGTCACCTACACGACACTCGGAGATAGCAACACAGTATTATCGGCCCGGTGGAGACTGCTGGAACCCATTGAAGCAGCCAATGGAATGCTCATGTTCGGCGTCACGACCGCCATAATCTTCGCTGTAATCGTTCGATTGATAGAAGCAAAATTCGGCCTGCAACGCGACCCACCACCTAAAACCGGTTAAGGTTCCCGCACCGAGAGCACCACGACCACTGTTCAGTCGGCAGTAGATCAGGCAACCGTACATGTTCACGGCCAATGGAAGCCGTCAACATCGGGGACGGCCTTTTCCAGTTGGATGCACCTGATCTTTATGTTGCAATGACGCGCGGTTCAAGGTTATTGGTTTTATGTTCGAAGACCATGCCGCTCAATCCGAGGCCAAATGAGAAATGTAATTTTCGCAATCAACATTACCTTAGATGGCTGTTGCGACCACACCAAAATGACTGGCAATGAAGAGATACATGAGTATTTTACGGACCTCATGCGAAATGTTGACCTGCTCGTCTTTGGGCGTAAAACCTATCAATTGATGGTTCCTTATTGGCCTGATGTCGCAAAAAGCCAGTCTGAGACAAAAGCAACGAACGAATTTGCCCGAACATTTGACTCCATCGACAAACTTGTCTTTTCACAGTCATTAGACAGCGCTGAAGGAAATACGAGAATTGTTCGTACGAACCTTCGAGACGAAATACTTAAGTTGAAAAAGGAACAAGGCAAAAATATCTTAATCGGCGGTGTGGATATTCCTTCACAACTTATTGAGCTTGGTCTAGTTGATGAATATCGTTTTGTCGTTCAGCCAATCATTGCAGGAGAAGGGAGACGGTTGTTGGAAGGTATTAGCCTGCCGGAGAGATTGCAATTAAAACTTGTTGAGTCCAAGATTTTCAAATCTGGATGTGTTGCGCTTCGTTACTTGAAACAGTGAGAGAAAAAATTTAGCCAGACTCGCGCCGCTCTGCGTCAATGACGTTTATTTTCGGAAATTGGATAGGAGAATTGATTATGAAGATAGCCAGAAACATTATGAAAGCGACTATATTCGCGACATTGCTTTCGACCGTGCTAGTGAGCGCTTCTTTAAAGGCACGCTCTCAAGAGACCGCTGCGTCCTATCCCAAAATGGCTTCCATCGAACTGTACCTTATAGCTGATCGAAATGCCGAGATTGCGATGGCACGCAGCGCCGCGCCGCCATCGATTTCAGCCGATGCCCAAGTCATGGTCCTCGGACGGGGTGGCTATGAAACTGCCGTCAAAGGCAAGAACGGTTTCGTCTGCCTCGTCGAGCGATCATGGATGTCTCCGTTTGACTTTGCCCAGTTCTGGAATCCGAAGATGCGAGGGCCAATCTGCTTTAATCCTGCCGCGGTGCGATCGATCCTGCCTCTCACTTTCAAGCGAACGGAACTGGTCCTCTCCGGAATGTCCAAAGATCAGGTCATTGAGGGCATCAAAGCATTCGACGCGAAAGGGCTGCCGCCCCTCGAACCCGGCGCGATGTGCTACATGATGTCAACCCAAGGGTATCTGAACGACTCAGCCGGGCATTGGGTCCCTCATTTGATGTTTTACGTTCCGCTTACAGATCCCAAGTCATGGGGAGCGAATTTGCCGGGATCTCCGGTAATGTTGAATCCACAATTTCAAGGTGCTCCGGAGCCGATAACCGAGTTCATGATTCCGGTGCCCACTTGGTCGGATGGAACAGCTGCTCCGAAGGGAGCGCAGTGATATTTGATATCAATGCGCACCTAGCAGGCTGCGGAAAAAGTCGGATTTGTCATCCCGAACCCGCGTCGTTTGCGGGTGAGGGATCTGCTGTTCGCAAGAAAACCGAGGAAAAAGCAGATTCCGAACCCCGTTCAAAAACCGAACGGGGTTCGGAATGACATATTTTTTTGAGTTTTTCCGCAGCCTGCTAGAACTCTAAATGTTAGCAGGGAACCTCATGCGCGTGCTTATGGTCGTCAGGGCTCCGCAGAAAGCCCAGGGTGTCACCAAGAGAAGCCGCGACAAAGGGGTAACCGGAAACTGGCCCAGCACCTCGGTGTTCCAATATCAGATTCGTTTTACGCGCGAGGGGTGAGGATGAGTAGTATCTGTGTCTAAACCCCGCGGTCTCGGAGACCGCGGCTACAGGGCGACGAACGCCGAACTGCATCAGATTCGTTTTACCAGGCCCTCGTCGGTGGCGCTGGTGTTGCGGACCAGCAGGAGGACCAGGATCATGCCGACGAAGGGGATCAGGCCGGCGACGATCACGATGGGGTCGAAGGTGTGGGTGGCGGTGGCTTGGCGGGCGTCGGAGAAGTGGCCAATCAACTCGAAGGCGAGGATGGTGCCGATACCTGCGGCGGTTCCGCTCAGGCCGCTTACCGTGGCGACGGATTTGCTGTGAAAGAGGTCGGTGGGCAGGACGTTTGCGATCGTTGAAAACGCCGCGTAGGCGAACGTGGCTAGCGCGAACAGCAGCGTGATGAGATAGAGCTTCACGGTAAAGATTGTGGGGATCAGAAGCATTACGCCGAAGCCGCCGAAAATGACCATCGAGTTGCGCGCCGCGCCTACGGACCATCCGCGGCGGATGAGATAGCCGGAAATGGCGCCGCCGAAGAAATTGCCGAGATCGGCGGCGAGAAACGGAATCCAAACGGCGATCAGGCCGCTCTTCAGCGAAATACCTTTGGCGACCAGATAAATGGGAAACCAGTCGGTGACGAAGAACCACACGGGATCGGTTAGCCCCTTGGAGACAATTACGCCCCAGGTCTGCGGCAGTTTCAGAAGATCGCGCCATCGCGGCATGGGTTGCGGGGTTGCTTCTGTTTCCTGCTTGTCGGTCAGGATCATTTGGCGCTCCGCGCCGGTGACGCGGGGGTGCTCTTGTGGCGGGTAATACAGGCGGCGCCAGGCAATCAGCCACAAAAATCCGAGCAGGCCAGGAATGACAAACGCCACGCGCCATCCCCAGCGCAGGTAGATCGGCAAGATCAGGAAGGGCGCGATGGCGCCGCCGACCGAGGAGCCACTGTCGTACAACGCGGCGGCTATTCCACGCTCGCGCTTGGGGAACCACTCGGAAACCGCTTTGCTCGCGCCGGGCCAGTTCGCGGATTCGCCCGCGCCGAGCAGAAAACGGAATATACCGAAACTCGCCATGCCATTCGCGAGCGAGGTCAACAGCGAGACGATCGAGTACCACGTGACGCTGATGGTTAGTCCGCGCCTGGTGCCGACGCGGTCGATCTGGCGGCCCCAGACGGTTTGTCCAATGGAATAGGCGATGCGGAAGGCGATCGCGATGTTGGCGTAGTCGGTGTTGGTCCAGTGGTATTCGAGCTTGAGATAGGGGGCTAGGATCGAAAGTGTTTGGCGGTCGATGTAGTTGATCACTGTTGAGGCGAACAGCAGGCCGCCGATCCACCAGCGCAGTGAGGGGATCGCGCGCGGGCGTGGGGCGGCATCGGGTTGTACCGTTAGCGGCACGTTTGTGCTCCGGAGCGTGGGCCGTGCCGGAGTTGATGGCGGGCGGGGCAAGCCCCGCCCCTACAAGGGATTGTGGTGGTGTCGGGGATTTGGGTCGGCGTGAGTTTGATCATCTGCTGGCTATCCGGCAGCGGCAAACTCGGCGAGCTTTGCCGGACTCAGTTGGCTGGCGGATTCGCGGTCGAGGTAGAGTGTGGCGGCTGGATGCGTGCGCAAGATCGACGCTGGTGCCATCGGAGTGATTTCTCCTTCGACGCACAGTTTCACCGCGTGGGCTTTCCGAGCGTCGGGGACGACGGCAATGATTTCGCGTGCTTGCAGGATCTGGCGGACCGACATGGAGATGGCTTGTCGCGGAACTTCCGAGATATTTGCGAACCAGCCTTCGCCGACTTGCTGGCGGCGGCAGGCTTCATCGAGCTCGACGACGAGATAAGGCTCTTGGGTATCGAAATCGGCGGGAGGGTCGTTGAAGGCGAGGTGTGCGTTCTCACCGATGCCCGCGAACGCAACATCGACTGGCACCGACTTCAGCTCGTTTCCAACCTGACGGATCACTTCGCCGGGATGGCCCTCGCCATCGAGCAAGTGATAATGCGCGATGCCAGCCTTATGAATGAATTTTTCCAGGAGATATTTACGAAAGCTCGCCGGATGGGTCATGGGCAGCCCGACGTATTCATCGAGGTGGAACATCTCGACGCGCGGCCAGTCGATGTCTGGCGACGTGGCGAGGGTATCCAAAAAATCGAGCTGGGACGTTCCGGTCGCCACCACGATGCGTGCTCGACCTCGATCGCGGATGGCGTGCCGCAAGGTGGTTGAAGCCTGTTCGGCTGCCGCTACACTAAGAGACTTCTTGTCTGGAAATATTTTTACGACCACTGGCCCTCCCTTTGCGGGGCTTTAGCGGATACGCACAGCCGGGAATGGCTGTGCCGCAAAAGTTTGTTACTCAGGCATAAACTCCGGCGCTCACATCGTCGTTGCGGTTGTGTTTCCGTTTCAGCTAAACCCCGCGGTCTCGGCCCTTCGAAGCTCAGGGTAAAAGACCGCGGCTACAGGTTGCGCTATTTGGCGGCCTTGCGCAGGAGCTTCGGTGTGGCCAGCCACACGAGTTGTCCGCTCGGAGGAGAAACGCGCTTCAGTTCCAGCAGCACGACTCCGGCCTTTTTCAAGGAGGTCAGATGGTGCTTTGAGCCCAGCCCTGTGGCGATCAGGTCGTCGAGTTGGGGGGCGTGACCAAAACAGAAAATTGTCGACGAGTGCTTGTCCTTCGCGAGCTCTCGAAAAAACAGCGTCGCTTCGCTTCCGGGCAGCAGCAGATCGGTGCGGCGGATTTTCTGTTTTGGGTACTCCAGTGCGGCCGCGAAGATTTCGGCGGTTTGCATCGCGCGGACGTACGGGCTGCTCATCAGCAAGTCCGCGGTAGCACCCAGCGCGACGACGCCTTTGGCGACCTGCTTGGTTCGCTCGATGCCTTCTTCGGTGAGAAACCGGTCGGGATCGGGAGGCGACTTGGGGTCTTCCCGGTCGATGGCGATACCGTGTCGCACGATATAGAGCTGCATTGAACTGTGACTCCTTATCAGTCGCGATTTCCCACGATGCTCACGCCCAGGCGATCTGTGGCGCGGCAATGCTGCGCTTCTACAATGTTGCCACGATTATCATTGTTGTTCACGGAGCGTCACGTTCCCGATTGCCTGAAAAATAGACGCACATGAAATTCCTTCTCGAAGAGTTCCGCGCTGCGAATGGCGTCACGCAAATCTTCGGCGGCGTCGCCATGCGCGGTGATCTGCAGGCCAACGGCGTCGCGTTGGAATGAGGCGCCCAAATTCGTCACGCGTTGCCGGTGCGAATGATCGAGAGCTTCGGCGACCCGGAGAATCGCAGCGAGGCGGCGGACAATTCGCTGATCGTTGTTGGTGAGCGAGGAGTAGGCGACGTGATGACCCGCGGGAACGGATTTGCGATTGTGATAGCGCACCAGGGCCGCGACGATGGCGCGGTCGCGGCCTTCCAGACCAGGGATGTCGCCGTTGAGGGCAAGATACTCGCCATGTTTGTGGTGCCCGCGGTGGCTGACCATATGACCGATATCGTGGAGCAGCGCGGCAGCCTCTAACTGCACGCGCGATTGCGCGGGCAAGTGGTGCACGGGTTGCAGCTGATCGAAGAGCTGGATGCTGAGCTCGCGTACGTGCTCGGCGTGAGGCTGATCGTATTCGAGGCGGCGCGCGAAGCTGCGCGTCCCGACGAGGAGCTGGCGCGCCGTGGCGTTGTAGCGGTGCGGCTCTTTGCGAGAGAAGGCTTCGCGGGCGATTTCTTGCAGCAGGCCCTCGCGAATGCCAATGCTGGGAACCGAGACGGTGCGCAGATTGAGATAGCGGCCAAGGGTGATGAAGGTGATGGCGGCGATGCCCATGACGTCGGCGCGGTCGCGGCGGACGGCGTAGGTCTTCATGCGTTCGCGAACGTCGCGCTCGAGGATGCCCTGCAGGCGCTCGCGGAGGAGAGGAAGCTGCAACGTGGGGACGCCGTGCTCGCGCGGACCAGGAGCAATTTCGGCGAGCGTTTCGGCGCTGCCTCCTAGAGCGACTGCGATGCTGTCCCCTAGATTAGGACGAGAAGGCAATTTTGATTCGAGGAGGGCGCGCACGTAGCGCCGCACTTGTTCCGCTTGCGCGGGGCGAATCACGCCGGGAATATTCAGGGTGGTCATCAAGCGCACGGTGCCGACGGGTATTTGCGCGCACTGTTCCACGGTGTGGTCGTGGAGAATGTTGATCTCCAGGCTTCCGCCGCCGAGGTCGATGATGCAGCGGGGCGGCGACTCCGGGCCAAGCGCGGCGACCGCGGCTTCGCGGCCGAGGCGCGATTCTTCGGCGCTGCTGATTACTTCCAGATCGATGCCGCATTTTCGTTTGATCTCGCGGAGGAAGTTTTTGCGGTTGCGCGCTTCGCGGGAGGCGCTGGTGGCCACGGCGCGGTAGCGCGTTACGCCGAATTCCTCCATCACTTCCTTGAAATGGCGAAAGGCTTTTACGCCTCTTTTGAAGATGTCTTCGGTGAAGCGGTGGCGCAGGAAAACACTTTCGCCGAGACGCAGCGAGTAGCGTTCGCTGTAGAGTGGCTCAATATCGAGTGCGGAGTAGGCTCTGGCGACAGAGAGGCGGACCGCGTTGGAGCCGGCGTCGATCGCGGCGATGTGAACCGGCTCGGACATTGCTTGCGTTTACCGCCAGAGGTGCGCGAGCGCGGCCGACGGCGTGTACTTCGTCGCGCGAATTCCGAGGCGTTCGCCGATGCGCTGGCGCAGTTGCTTGTTCACGGCGGAGACGCTGGCTTCGCCGTCCAGTTCGATGAAGTTGTGGCGCTTGGCCATGACTTCAAATTCGCGTTTGATCATGGTCTGGTAGCGGATGAACGACCAGTACAGGTCGTGCGACAGCGACATGTCGCGGCCAGCTTCCCAGTAGCTGATCGCTTGGGCTTTCTTGAATTCGCGCGCGAAGGCGGTTTCTGGCCGCACGTTCAGCCAGAACGTGAGGTGCGGGCGCAGCGCCATGGCGTACAGGCCGCCGATATAGTCGCGATTTATTCCGCGCACTACGCCGCGCGCGATCAGTGTGAAAATGAAGCGGTCGGCGAGGACCACTGTGCCCGCGCGCAAGGCTGGCAATATGCGATGTTCGACCTGATCGAAGAAATCCGTTGCGTACATCAGGGAGAGCGTCAGACGCGTAACCGCGTTTTTCGCCAGCAATTGGTCGATGTCGCGTCCGACGAGATTGGAGCGACGCAGGCCGCTGGTCTGCACTGCGAATCCTTCGGACTCCAGCCATTCCTGCAGCAAAGTAATCTGGGTGGAACGACCTGAGCCGTCCATGCCCTCGATCACGATCAAGCTGCCGGTGATTTCGCTGGGGTCGAACCCCACCAGCGGCTCGCCGAAAAAGTGCAGCGCCGAGTCGTCCTCAGGAGCGACGGCGGCCTTCGCCGAAGGCGTGGCTTCGGCAGTCACGGTGCCAACGGCGGGTGCCCCTGCCGGTTCCGCGGTCGTCGCGACCCTGTCTTTGTCTTTTTCCTGCTCAGGCATCCTTGCTCCACTCGGGCGCGTGAGGCGCGAAGCGTTTCAGATCGATCTTCGATGCCACGATGTCGCGCATTTGCTTCTGGAGTTTGTTTACGGGCAGCGTTCCGTCGAGCACGACGAAATTATCGGAGTCCACCATCTTGTCGTACTCTTCGAGAATGCGCGCTTGAAACAAGCGAAAACTTTCGGAACGATCGTACGACAGCCCCAGGTCCATGCCGGCTTCGTAATACTTCAGTTTCGGGCGGCCACTCAGAATACGGCTCACCGCGACGTCGAGCGGCGCGCGAAAATAAAAGGTGATGTCTGGAACGGGTGCAAAGCGGTAGAGGTTGCGGAGCCAGCGCGGCGGACAGCCACGGGCGGCGTCGCGCGCGAATGCAGTGTAGACGTAGCGGTCGGCCAACACAAGGTAGTCGCCCTGAAGCAATGGCATGATCTGGCGCTCGCAGCGGTCGGCAAAGTCGGCGGCGTGCAACAAAGAAAACGTGGTGGGCGTCAGCAACCGGCGCTGTTTTCCGCGGCGCGTCGCGGATTTCACCAGCGGCGAGGAGTTCCACTCCGTGAAGTGCAGGCGGTAGCCGCCAATTTCGAGCCAACGCTTCAACAGATAGAGCTGGGTGCTCTTGCCGGAGCCGTCCGTCCCTTCCACGACGATCAATGCTCCTGGGTAGGCCCGGCTGGGAACCGGACGTCCTGGTTGCGGCAAAGTGGACTTAGCAGCCTCGGGACGAAGCTGTTTTTGCGGTGATTCCGGATTTTCTATCGATCCTGTAGGCACAAGAGGTTGCGTCGGTGACATTATCTTTGTTTTGTTACAACACCATTACAACACACACGCAGGCGATCAGCACAAAGAAAGCGGGTCAGAAAACAGTAACCTTGAAGTGAAGAAATTTTTTCGGATTCTGGCGGAAATCGCCGATCAGCAGCCGCAGGTCACCGGTCAATCCGGTCAAGTTATCGTACAACTGCGGATCCGAGAAAAGTTTGCCGGCAGTTGTGGTGTTGTCGTTGAGCTTGGCGGTGGCATTCGCGAGATTGGTGCTGGTGTCGCGCATTTTGTTATAGAGCGCATCGTCGGTTGCGAGCTTGCCGAGACTTCCCTTCCCGGAGCGAACGTCGCCGATCATGCCGTTGGCGTTGTTGACGGTGTCGCGCACTTGGTCGTAGAGCGCAGTATCGTAGAGCAGTTTGCCGAGCGTGCCTTTTTGGGCGCGAACGTCGCCGAGGATCGAATTGACGTTATCGACGGTCGTGCCCACCTTGTTATACATCTCGTCGGTGGCGACCAATTTCCCGATAGTGCCTTTGCCTCCGCGAATATCGCCGACCATCTTGTTGCCGTTGGCCAGAATGGCGTTCAGATTGTTGTACGCGGCCTCGTCGGTAATCAACTTGCCGAGATTGCCCTTGCCCGCTTTTACGCCGGCGATGATGCTCTCGGCATCCGCACTGACCGCCTGGAGATTGTCCAACAGCACGGAACTGCGCTGCATCACGTCCTTAAGGTCGACTTGCGGAGCTCCTTGAACTTCCTGGCCGTCTTTCAAGGGTATGCCGGTGAATCCGCGACTGATATTGACATACTGATTTCCCAGGAGGCCTTGGGTCACCGAGGTGGCCGTTGAATCAGTAAGAATGTCGGCCTGGTACCTGCGATCCAAGCGCATGATGACTTCGATGCTCTTGTTTTTGTCCAGAACCTGGTTCGGAGCTCGTGGCACGAGTCTTAAGGTCTCCACATTTCCCACATCCACACCATCGATACTTACAGGCGCACCGGTGGCCAGACCCGAAACGTCGGGCAGGAACGTCTTAAGATGGTATTTCGGCCCCCAGAAACCCGCGCCGGTAACGTAGAAAGTCCCCACCGCGATCACGAACAAACCGACCAGCACGAAAAGCCCGACGCGCAGTTCCGTCCAGGTCAATTGTTTCCGTAACGCCATGAATGCTTCCCTCCAGCAGTGCCGCCCGCCGAACCCAGAGAACCGGCCTCGCGAAACAGACTACAGCAAATTTAGACCAGAAAGCGTTTCAGATACGGGTCATGTGTGGCGGCAATTTCTTCCGGTGAACCATCGAAATAGATGCGTCCATCGCGATAAACGAGAAATCGGGTCACGGGCTCCGACCCGCCCGCAGCTGCCTGATTGGCCGCGGACGGATCACGCACCACGCGCTTGGTTTTCGGGTCGAAGCGGAAATTCGCCAGCGCGAAGCCGTCTTGCAATCGATGCGTGGCGAGCAGCGCAGTTACGCCGTACACATCGCGCAAACGCAGGATTAACGTGATGATGGTTTGCGCGGTTACCGGGTCAAGCCCCGCCGTCGGCGAATCGTAGAGCACGATTTGCGGACGATTCACCAAGGCTCGGGCGATCGAAACGCGACGCCGCATTCCTCCAGAGAGTTCGGAAGGAAGCTGATCCAGGGCGTGTTCCAGCTCGACGAAGGCGAGAATTTCGCGCACGCGCCGGTCGACTTCCTCTTCGTCGACGCGATCTTCGCGGAGGCGGTAGGCTACATTGTCCGCCACGGTCATGGAGTCGAACAGCGCGCCTTCCTGGAACACGAAACCAATCTGCCTGCGGAACGCCAGTAACTCTTGCTCCGACATCATCGAGACTTCATTGTTCAAAACACGCACGCTGCCCATCGACGGGTGGAGTAGACCCGCGGCCAATTTGAGGGTGAGGGTTTTTCCTGTTCCAGTTTCGCCCAGAAACACAAGCGTTTCACGGGGGAGCACGCGAAAGGAGACGCCGCGCAACACGTCGCCTTCTTCGAAGCCAATGCGCACGCCGTCAAAGACAATTACGGGATCAGGATCTGCCGGGGATTTGCGGGTCCGGAAAATGGCCGGCGAACTCATCGGAGCGAACCTGTGCGTGGATGACGAGTAAGATGCGGTTCAGCAGGCGGCGTAAGCAATTCTCTCCAAGAAAGATCCGGCGTGGCAGCGATCTTGGCTCGAGTTGGATCTCGCGTACAAATGGGAGCCGCACAGCCCCTTTGAAACTCAGGGCGAGCAGAAATGGCGGCGCCACCGGGTTCTTTCTCCGGCGTGGTACACGAGAAGTAGCGCAAACGCGTCTGATCCCCCATCATGCGCGTCAAAAAAGTTTGCCTCCCATGTAGAGTGCGATCTTGGTCAGAAAAACGTCGGCCGCGATGATCATGACGTTGGAAACGACGACAGCTTGAGTGGTAGCGCGCCCGACGCCTTGCGTACCGCCGCGAACGGTCAAGCCTTGATAGCATCCCACGGTCGCGAGAATGAACCCATAGACCAGTGGCTTCATCATGCCCTGCATGAGATCGGGAAAATCGAGTGCATTGATCGCGCGTGTCCAAAATTCGACGGCGCCCAGCCGCAGGGAGAACACCGAGGCCACGCAGCCGCCCAGCAAGCCGACGAAGTCATTCAGCGCGGTCAGCAATGGCAACATCAGGATGCCCGCCAACACCCGCGGCGTAACCAATTTGCGGCTCGGATCGGTGCCCATCGCGCGCATGGCGTCCACTTGCTCGGTGACCAGCATGGAACCGAGTTCGGAGGCGATACCCGAGGCGCTGCGGCCGGCGACCAGGATGCCGGTCAACGTCGGCCCCAATTCGCGAACCAGCGCGAGAGAAACGATGTCGCCGGTAAGCGCGGTTTGGCCGAAGCGCACGAATTGCGAACCCGTCTGCAGCACCATCACCGCGCCGATGAAAAAACCAGACATGAGCACGATCGGCAGCGAGCCGACGCCGATGTCGTCCATCTGGTCGAGCACATCCTGGAAATAGCGCGGCGGAGTGAACAGATTGGTGAGCGACCGCGCCGACAGAAAGGAATAATCCTGAATGTGGGAAAGGAAGGCCTTGAGGGCGTCGGTCAGCACCAGAACCATGGAAAGCTCTTCCACGGGCTTGGCTTCCCGGCTGGCGACCTGAAGAGGAGTGTCTGCCACGAGTCCCTGTCAACAATACCGTTCAGCGACGGCGTTCAGCGACAACTTCTTGCGAAACAAACACTTCCACGAGAGCGTAACCGTGGTCCTGGAACACGTCAAGCTTGTAAAGAGCGCTACCGGCTAAATCGAATGCACCCAGAGCACAGCTCGCAACGGCGGAGGTAACATCAGCGAGTTAGTTCTGGCGCAAGGGGCGCGGGGGCGATTGGCGTCGCTGGTCGGAGGTCGAAGCGACCGGTCAGGTTTTGGGAGCGGCGGGCTTGTTTATCGTAGTAACCGTAGGCTGATATACCTTTGGCGGTGCCGCCTTCTTGGGCTTCTTTTTTTCGCGATTTCCTCTGTCCTTGTTTCCCATGCTGAACAGATTGCCACAGAACGCCAGGCTATGCCAAGCGATGGCGCTGGAGGGTAGTGGGTCGGTTTTCGATTACGCGGCTCACCAGGACTTAGTCTCTCCTTGCGTATCTCAATTGAGTCGCTGCTGCGCTGACCGATCCCTTTGCTGGAGTTCCTTGCGGACTTTTGGTGTGATCCAGACAAGTTTGGCTCCGAGTCCTTGAATCGTGTCCATCGCATAGATCGCATCCGCGTTCAGCGTGTCGTAGTCAGCTTCGAAGTAGACGATCCAGACCATGCGACGCCTTAGTGCTTGCTGAAGGTTTGTGCGCAGAGCCTCCCGAGGCACCTGTTGGCCGTTGAGGTAATATTTCTCGCCCACGGCAAGATAGACACTGAGAGTCTCCTGCCACGGGCTCTTCTCCCATATCACCGAATCGTGTGTTCTGAGGTCGATCGGTAAGCCGTGGTAATGGAGCGGCTCCCTAAGAACCATGAACAGGACGATCAGGATCCCCAGGACGGCACCGAATATGAGTCCGAAATCAGGCAGTTGCCTGATGAGTGGAGTCGGGCGATGCCGATGCCAAGCCAGAACATTTCTTAGGGCATTCCCGGAAATATGTGGAGATTGGGATTCCATGGCCATGTCACCGGCAGTAGTCCGAAAGCGGCTCGGAAAACCAGCAATCCACCTGCACCGGCGAGCGAGACACAAAACCAAAAAAGAACCGGGGCGACCGTCGAGTAGTTGACCGGATACATTTCGAGGTAGGTGAAGCCAATCGGAATGCTCAAGAACAAAACAAGTCCCACGAGAAGAGTGGCGATTCCCGCTTGCAACAGAGTCTTGGGTGGCATTGTCCGCTATTGTATTGGACACCGGTGATGACGAGGGCGTTCCCGTCGTTATACGTTGTCAACCGGCCAACTCTAACCTTAAATCAATGGAGGCCTCGATGCTCTCAACTCACGTCGCAACTATTGACGATGTGCCTTTGCTGAAGCAGCTCATTCACGAGCTGGCGGAATACGAGCGGGAACCTCACGCGGTCCTCATCACGGAAGAGCAGCTAATGCAGGACGGTTTTGGTGCTGAACCGAAGTTCCGCGCCATCATTGCCGAGCAGGATGGGCAGCCGGCTGGCCATGCGGTCTTTTTTGGGTCTTATTCCACTTGGACAGGCCCCAGTCTATTCCTTGAGGACCTTTTCGTGCGAAAGGCGTTTCGGGGTCAAGGTGTCGGGAGGGCGCTTCTAAGTCAGGTGGCCGATATCGCACAACAGGAGAGCCGCCACACGATACGTTTGGATGTTCTGGATTGGAATGAAACCGCGATTAAGTTCTACAAGTCGCTCGGTGGCGAGTGTTTGCAGCAATGGCGAAGTTTCCAAATAGGGGAGCAAGCTCTAAAACGCCTAGGCCGCAGATAGGGGGTTCCTTCCGCGCTTGACCTCGAACTCCCATAGCTCTGCGGCACCGTCATAACGCATTGCTGCTTGCGCTGCTTCTACCAACAGAAGGAGTCGCAGTGCGTTGCTTTGCTTACTGATGTACTCTGGCCGTTGTGGTCCCGGGATGACGAACGCTGGAATGAGGGCTGGAGTATTAAGGTCAAATTAGGTCACAGATCAGAATTATACTTTCTCGATACAAGCAGGTGGTCATGCCGATCGATCGGCGATTAGTCGTAGCGCTTACTATTTGCGTCGCTGTTGTTAGTTTCTTGGTGGTCCGAACGGCGGAAGCGCATGCGGTCTTGGTGGAATCCAATCCCGCTTTGAACGGACACGTCTCCGGACCGGACGTTCCCGTGCAGCTCCGATTTAATGTGCGCATCGATGCGAGCCGTTCGCGGCTAGCGCTGCTGCGGTCAGATGGTTCCACGCAAAACCTTGAGCTGAGCAAGCCCACATCCGCGGACACGCTGACATCGCAAGCTAAAGGTCTCTCGCCGGGGGAATACCGCCTACGATGGCAAGTGCTGGCGTCGGACGGCCACCTTACGCGCGGAGAGATTCCCTTCACCGTGACCAACTCCTGAAAACCTAACGAATGGCGCAACTACTCCAGATCTTCGGTTTCCTGTCTGTGTTGTTGCGAGGCGCGACGTTGACGTTCCAATCGCTCACTATCGGCGGAATCGTCTTTCTTGTGTTCGTCGCGGGGCCCACCAGAACGCCCGAAGACCAACTGCAGCAGGCGGCGCTGCGGTGGATCCGGCGCGCAGCGGTGGCGCTTGCACTAGCGCAGACTGCGGTTGTGCTTTCCAGTTGTCTTCTGTTGATGCAATCGGCAGGGATGTCATTCGGCGAGGTCAGCGGAGCGAATTTCGTCGTCGCTGGCGGACTGGGCATCGTCTCGTCGTTAACGATTGTGGCTTTGGCGCACACGCAGCGCTCGCGCGGTTATGCGGACATGCTGCTGCCGGCGGCATTTGTTTTGGTGTCATCGGTGATGACCAGTCACGCGATGTCGCGATTGGAATACCGCTTGCTGCTGGCCGCTTTCACAGCCTTGCACCAAGCGGCGACGGCCGTATGGCTTGGTGGTTTGCCGTATCTGTTGCTTGGGCTGAAGCATGCGCCGAATGTGGACGTCGCACGCGGCCTGAGCGCCCGGTTCTCGCGACTCGCGCTGGTGAGTGTTGCGGTGCTCGCGACGGCTGGCCTTGCCTTGAGTTTTTCCTACGTTGGTTCGCTCAGCGCTGCGTATGGCACTTCGTACGGCGCGATGGTGATCACCAAGATCGTTCTTTTCGGGCTTCTTCTGTTGCTTGGCGCGATGAACTACCAGATCGTTCGCGGATCGTCCAGCCGTTTGCTCGATAGCTTGCGGCGGTTTGGAGAAGCAGAGATTGGAATCGGCATCACAGTGATTCTTTTGGCGGCGTCGTTGACGTCACTTCCGCCCGCAGCAGATTTAGCCGCGGACCGCGTCCACGCGACCGAGATCTATGGGCGATTGAGTCCGCGGGTTCCCCGGCTCACCAGTCCCAAGCATGACGAACTCCCCGAAGATGTATACGTTGCACTGAAAAAATCAAGCGAGGCTGGAGGCCTCTCTACCGCCTCTTACGTTCCCGGGCAGGCCGGAAATCGTCCAAACACCGTTGCGGAAAAAGCCTGGTCTGAGTACAACCATCACTGGGCGGGCCTGATCGTGCTGGCGATTGGTCTGCTTGCACTGATCGCGCAGGTCACCCGCGTTACCTGGACTCGAAACTGGCCCCTCATTTTCCTGGCGCTGTCCGCATTTCTCATCTTAAGAAGCGATCCGGAGACCTGGCCGCTCGGCCCCGTAGGCTTTTGGGTGAGCATGACGGATCCGGAAGTCCTGCTTCACCGCATCGTCGCGCTCCTTGTGATTGGGCTGGCGATTTTTGAATGGAGAGTGCAAACAGGGCGCGTGGCTTCGACAGGATCATATTTGATTTTTCCGATTCTCGTGGCGGTGGCTAGCGCGCTGCTGCTCACGCACTCGCATAGTCTCGGAAACATAAAGGAAGAAGTGCTGGCCGAACTTAGTCATGCGCCGCTGGCAGTTCTGGGCGTCACAGCGGCATGGTCGCGATGGCTGGAGTTACGTCTTCCTGCCGAGAATCGCGCTCGATTCGCAATGGCCAGCATTTGGCCGGTTTGCTTCCTGCTGATCGGGGTGGTTTTACTCAATTACCGCGAAATGTAGTCACACCCCCGTTCGGTGCATTCCTGTTGAACTAACTTTGTATCAGCCTCGAGTTTGTGGCTCGCTCTTTTCAGAAAGCTCGGCTGGCGTGGATTGAACCCTGCCAGGCCGAAACTGGACGCGAAGGCGGCGGGACCGCTACACTGTTTGTTTCCACAGCGGCAAATGGATCGAGCAGGGAGATTGCGGACGGGAATGCTGCGTTTCTACACTGCGGGCGAGTCGCACGGACAGGCGCTGCTGGCGTTTATCTCGGGCTTGCCTGCGTCCTTGCCAGTCAGCGTGGACTTCATCAATCATGAGTTGCACCGGCGGCAGCTTGGTTATGGCCGCGGCGGCCGGCAGAAGATTGAAAAGGATCGCGCGGAGATTTTTGCGGGCGTGCGGCGCGGCGAGACCATTGGCGCGCCGATTGCGCTGCGGATCGAGAATCGCGATTGGGCCAATTGGGAGAAGATCCTGCCCGTCGAGGCTTCGCAAATTGCGGCTGCCGAGGAACGAAGATTGGTCGCGCCTCGACCGGGACATGCGGACCTAGCGGGTTCACAGAAGTTCAATTTTCACGATGCGCGTTATGTCTTAGAGCGGGCGTCGGCGCGCGAGACTGCCGCACGCGTGGCCGCCGGGGCGCTTGCCAAGCAGTTGCTGCGCGAGTTGGGAACAGAAATCGCGAGTCATACGGTGCAGGTCGGGCACGTACGGCTGGAGCGCGCGGCTAGCTGGAACGAAATCCAGCAGGTTACCGCGGACATCGATTCGCCGCTCCGTTGTGTAGATGCGGCGGTGCAGGACAGCATGAAGGCGGAGGTGGATGCCGCGAACAAAGCAGGCGACACCGTTGGCGGAATCTTCGAGGTGGTGGCGCATCCTGTGCCCGTCGGACTCGGCAGCCACGCGCAGTGGGATGAAAAATTGGACGGGAGGCTCGCGCAGGCGGTGATGAGCATTCAAGCCGTCAAGGGCATGGAGATCGGCGCGGGGATTGCGGCAGCAGGATCGAATGGAAGCGAAGTGCAGGATGAGATTTCGTACGACAAGGACGCGAAGAAGTTTCGACGGTCGTCCAATCGCGCCGGGGGACTCGAGGGCGGCATCACCAACGGCGAAGACGTAGTTGTGCGAGGATATCTAAAGCCGATCTCGACGCTGCGCAAGCCGTTGGGGACCGCCGACATGGTTACGAAAGACCCGATTCAGGCCGCGTATGAACGTTCGGATTGGTGTGTGGTGCCCGCGGCAGGAGTGGCGGCCGAGGCCATGGTGGCACTTGTCCTAGCCGATGCTTTTCTGCAAAAATTTGGGGGAGACTCGCTCGCCGAGATGCGGCGGAATTTCGACAACTATGCCCGACAAATCGACGACTTCTAAACCTACAACGGCCAAGCCGGTGACTCCGGCGGCGGAAGAACCGCAAGAGACGCCGGCGGCTGAGGCGGCTTCCGAGACGCTCTCGGCTCTGAGGAAGATCTATCCGATCGTCAAATACGGCGACCCGATTCTCGAGAAATCAACTCCGGCGGTGAAGGAATTCGGAGCCGAACTCGAACAGCTTACCGAAGACATGTTTGCTTCGATGTACGCGGCGCAGGGAGTGGGCCTGGCCGCACCGCAGATTGGGTTGAGCTTGCGGGTGGCGGTGGTGGATGTCACGGGCGGCAAGAATCCTGAGGCGAAGATCGTCCTCGCGAATCCAGAAGTGATTCATTACGAGGGGGAAAAGCGCGAGGAGGAAGGCTGCTTGTCTATTCCGGGGTTTCGCGGCTACGTAGTACGGCCGCAGTTCGTCACCGTAAAAGCGCAAAACGCCAAAGGGGAACCGTTCGAGATTCGCGGCGAAGATCTGCTGGCTCGGGCATTCTGCCATGAGATCGATCACCTGAATGGCATCCTCTTTATCCAGCATCTGAGCATGCTCAAGCGCGACTTGATCAAGCGCAAGATCAAGAAAATGCGGAAGCTGGGTGAGTGGTAGATTTTGGAATCTGTGTGGCAACGTCAGGGGGCGACTTCACAGGCTGCGGGAAAATGCAACAAAACGAGAAAAGCTTTTTTAGGGGCCCTTCGTTCCTCAGGATAAACTGAAGCCCGTTGAGTGCACGCAGTCTACGTCGGCGCTAAAGCACCGACCTCCTGAAGAAAAGAGCTTTCTCCCCAGACTGTTCAGCCGCTAAGGGACTCTTTCTCATGCCACAAGACTGTTTTGGAGCCGGATGAAAGTCGTATTCTGCGGCACACCTCAGTTCGCGGTTCCCACGCTGAAGCACTTGCTAACTCAGCCAGAGTTTGAGATCGCCGCGGTCGTCACACAGCCCGATCGCCCGAGCGGGCGCGGGATGCAGGTTTCGTTTTCTCCGGTGAAGGAAGCCGCGCTGGCTGCCGGAGTGCCAGTACACCAGCCGGAGAAAATCCGCTCGCCGGAGTCGCAGGAACTTTTGCAGGCGATCGCGCCGGACGTGATCGTCATCATCGCCTACGGACAAATCATTCCGGCGCGGCTGCTGGCGATTCCAAAGCTCGGATGGATCAATCTTCACGCTTCGCTACTGCCGAAATATCGCGGTGCCGCGCCCATCAATTGGGCCATCGTAAACGGCGAGGGCACTACCGGGTTGACGACGATGCGCATCGATGCCGGCATGGACACCGGCGAAACGCTGCTGCAAACAGAGATGGCCATCGGTCCGCGCGAGACGACGCCGGAACTCGCTGCCCGGATGGCCGAAGCTGGCGCGCCGTTGATGACCGATACACTGAGGGGCATTGGAGACGGAACACTGGCGTCCCGGGCGCAAAATCATGCTGAGGCCACGTACGCACCGCTGCTCAAGAAGGAAGACGGCCGGATCGACTGGAGACTTCCGGCGAAGGAAGTCTACAACCGCATGCGTGGTTTTACGCCCTGGCCCGGAGCCTACACCACGTTCCGCGAACGTACCTGCCACCTTGTTGGCGAGCCGGTGTCTAACGATGTGCAAGAAGCTGGATCGCAAGGAACGGCATCACAGAGAGAGAGTTTGCCGCCCGGAACGATTCGCTTCACTGGGCATGAGCTGGTCGTATCCTGCGGGGGAGCAACCGAATTGCGGGTCTTATCCGTCAAACAAGAGGGCGGGAAGAAAGTGAACGCATTCGAATTTGCGTCCGGTGCCCGGTTGACCGAAGGGGAACGCTTCGGCAACACGTAGTTTGCGCGCGGCGGAACGCTAGGGCATACTCGATTTTTACGGCACCTCAGAGCCCGAAATTCAGGACAACTGCTGCGCAGGAGCCGCTGCATCCCGAGCAGGAACGTAAAACGCCGCCTTCTGAAACTTTTTTTGACCAAGAGACTGGAGAATTGGCTTGATAAAGATTGCTGGATCGTCACGGGTATGCGGGAAGCGTCCTTCCCTGCCGACAGAATTCGCGCGCATGGCAGCGTGCTTGGCGATGGCCGCGCAGCTTGCGGTGTCGCCGCTTACCTCGGCGGGCACGGCTTCCGGGTATCGCGCGCCTTCCGCCCCGCAGGCAGCTCCTGACCCGATCCTGAAGGTGATGCAGGGCGAACTCGCCCGCGCCACCAGTTCCTTGGCGAAGAGCGAGCCGGCGCCTTACTACCTAAGCTATACGGTAAATGACCAAGACCTTGTCGTGCTGATTGGATCGTACGGAAGCTTGTTGACCGACGCGGGCCTCCGGCGCCGCCAGGCGGATGTGACCATGCGCGTGGGTGCGCCCGCGCTGGACAACACGCACGGACAGAGCCGCTCCAGCGGCATGACTTCCGGCAGCTTGCCGCTCGGCGACGACCCCGACGCCGTCGCGCGCGTTTTGTGGGAGTTGACCGACCGCGAATACAAACGCGCCGCCCCCGCCTATCTCAATGTGAAGACGAATACCGCCGTCCGCGCGGAAGAAGAGGATAAGTCGCCGGACTTTTCCAAGGAAGCGCCGCAGACGCACACGGGCGAACCGTTGACGGTGCCGGGGTTCGATCGCGCGGCCTGGGAAGGCGAGATTCGCCGCCTGTCCGGAGCGTTCCGCAAATATTCCGATGTGTATTTCAGCACTGTGACGCTGCAGGTGCAGAACTCCAACGCGCGGCTGGTTTCGAGCGAAGGAACCATGATCGCGACGCCTAGCGCCTCGACGCGAATGGTGATCGAAGCGCAAACGCGCGCGTCGGACGGCATGGAGCTTTTGCGCGTGGAAACATTCCAGGCTCCGGCAGCCAGCGGTCTACCCAGCGAAGCGGACCTCAATGCGAAGATCGACAAGATGGCGCTGGACCTGCGCGATTTGCGTAAAGCGCCGGTCGCCGAACCCTACGACGGACCCGCACTTCTCAGCGGCCGCGCCGCAGCGGTATTTTTTCATGAAGTCCTGGGCCACCGGATGGAAGGCCACCGGCAGAAGGATGAAGACGAAGGACAAACCTTTACGAAGAAGGTGAACCAGGAAGTCCTGCCAACATTTCTGAGCGTCACCGACGACCCCACGATCAAGGAACTCGGCGGGGTAAAACTCGCGGGCTACTATGAGTTCGACAATGAGGGTTCGCCCGCTCAACGAGTCGCGGTCATTCAAGATGGAATTCTGAAAAACTTTCTGATGTCGCGGATGCCGATCAAGGATTTCAGTGTGTCGAATGGGCACGGTCGCAATCAGCCGGGCCTGATGCCCACGGGCCGCCAGGGCAACCTGATCGTGACGTCCACGAAATCGGTCCCGGAAGCGGACCTGCGACAGAAGCTGATCGACGAGGTCAAGAAACAAGGCAAGCCCTATGGCCTCTACTTCGATGACATCCAGGGCGGATTCACACTGACGACGCGCTCGCTACCTCAGGCATTCCAGGTGCTGCCCGTGATTGTGTATCGCGTGTACGCGGACGGACGTCCGGATGAACTGGTGCGCGGGGTCGACATCGTGGGGACACCGCTCGCCGCACTGACCCGCATTGTTACGACGGGCGACCAGCAACACGTTTTCAACGGCGTTTGTGGCGCCGAGAGCGGCAGCGTGCCAGTATCTGCCGTCGCGCCAGCGATGCTGTTCTCTGAAATGGAAGTGCAAAAGCGTGCGCACTCCCACGAGCGGCCGCCCATCTTGCCCCCACCCGGCTTCGAAACGACTACGGCGTCCGAGCAGGACACGCCAGCAAAACAGACGGTGAAGCCATGACCATCATCCGCACCGCCAGCGCTTTCGCTATCGCCATTATCACGACGCTCGGAATGACGGGTATCGCTGCTGGGGCCGCGAAACCTGCCGACGACGCCTCGAAAACCGCGCCAACGACTGCGCCCGGCCCGGCTCATGCCGCCGCGAGTGGCGACCCTTTGCTGGAAGCGCTCCTGACCGAACTCGATCGTTCCAAGTCGCAACTCCGAATGGATCAGGTCGATCCTCCCTATTACATCGAATATCGCGTCAACGACATCGACGACTATTCGGCGGAAGCCGCCTTTGGCGCGTTGCGTGAAAATCAGCGCGTCCGCTATCGCGTCATTCGCGTGGTGGTCCGCATCGGCGACTACAAGCAAGACAGCTACTACGGCATCGGCATGGGTGAAACCAATATTCTCCCGCTTGACGATGACCCCATCGCGCTGCGCCATCAAATCTGGCTGGCCACCGACGACGCCTACAAAGAAGCGGTGCAAGCGCTGACCGAGAAGCAAGCTGCACTGAAGCAGTTCAGCACCGAGACCGCTCCGGTGGATGATTTTGCGAAAGCTCCGGTGGTCAGCGTCCTGGAACCGACGGTTGCGCTGCAGGTTGATGATTCCGCCTGGAAGAAAACCATAGAGGACGCTACTAATCTCTATCGGCAATATCCCGACGTACAGTCGGTCTCGGCTTCGCTGCACTTCTCGGCGGTCAATGAGTATCTGGTCAATTCCGAAGGTACGGTTACGCGCACCGGCAAAAATACCTACAGCGTGCAGCTGAACAGCACCGCGCAGGCCGCCGACGGAATGCGCCTCAGCCGCAACCCGTTCTGGATGGTCGCCAATCCCGGCGAGCTCCCCACACACGACAAGCTCATGGCTGAGTCGAAAAAAATGTTGGATACCGTAGTTGCGTTGCGCCAGGCACCCATCGTCGAGGAGGAATATCGCGGCCCGGTGTTATTCGCGCCGGATGCCGCTGATGACGTGATCGCGTCCCTGGTAGGAGCGAACGTGCTTGGCCGCAAGCCCCAACTCGGCAGGCCTAATCGCACCACCGGCGCCTTTGCCACTAGCTACAAGACGCGCGTGCTGCCGAACTTCCTAACGGTGGTGGACGATCCCACGTTGAAGGATTTCCAGGGAAAGAGCCTTGTGGGCAACTACGATGTGGATGACGACGGCGTGAAGGCCCAGCCGGTGACGCTGGTCGAGAACGGAACACTGGTCAACTATCTGGTGAGCCGCCAGCCAATTCGCGACTTCCCTTCGTCCAACGGTCACGGCCGCGCGGGCGCCGGGGCATTTCCGGCACCCAATCTAGGCGTGCTCTTAGTGAAGAGTTCCGACGCGCAATCTCCGGAAGCGCTGAAGCAGCGCGTGATCCAGATGATCACCGAACAAGGCAAGCCGTACGGCTACCGCGTGGAAACGCTCGGTCCGGGGAACTCGCCTCGACTGCTCTATCGCATCTATCCCGACGGCCACGAGGAACTGGTCCGCGGCGCCGTCTTCAACGAGCTCGACGTGCGCGCTCTGCGCAGCGACCTGATGTTAGTCGGCAACGATCCCCTGATTAGTAATCGAGCTGGTGGCATCGCCACGACAGTCATCAGCCCATCGCTGCTCTTCGACGAACTCGAGGTCAAGCGCGCGGACACCAGCAAGGACAAGCTGCCGGACTATCCACCGCCGCCGCAGAAGAAGTAACCAACGGCGTACACGGCCGATCCGATTTCGTGGCCCGCTGCCAAAAACACTGGCATTCTGATGATGGCATCACAATATCTTTCTAAAATCGCGCCATGACTCTCCGCGACCGCCTAGAAACCCTCGGCCAGACCGCACTGCTGATCTTCATTTTGACGTCGGCGGCGTTCCTGAGCGCCATCACCGCGATGCGCATCGCTATCCACGGGCGCGAAACGACCATGCCCAATCTCGTCGGTAAAAATGTCGGCGAAGCCAACAGCATGCTGCGCTCCCGCGGGTTGGTCCTGCGGGTAGCCGACCGCGTTTACAGCGACGCTCCCATCAATGTGGTCGTGCGGCAAACACCAACCGCCGGCCTGCTGATGAAAGTTTCGCAGCAGGCGCACGTGGTTCTAAGCCTGGGCCAACGCCAGCTCGAAATTCCGCTCCTTGAAGGCAATTCCTTGCGCGCCTCGCGAATCGAACTGCTGCGCGCCGGGCTGCAAGTCGGCGAAGTTTCCGAATTGACGATGCCGGACGAACCCGTGGACACGGTTGTGCTGCAGACCCCGCGCCCGGGCGCCGGCGCCGCGACTCCCCGCGTGGATGTCCTGGTTTCCCAGGGTCCGCGGGATGTCGCGTACGTCATGCCGCACCTGGTTGGCTTGAACGAAATCGACGCCCAGCGCCGCCTCGACGTCGCCGGCCTGCACCGCAAAGTAAACTACGTGACGGCACCTCAATGGCCACACGCCTCGGTCATCGACCAATCCCCGCTCGCAGGCTCCCGCGTCTCCTCTTCCGCCACGATCGAACTGACAGTCGCAAACTAGCTATCAACTCGACCGCGCTTTGCCAATGTGTTACCGGTGCCGTCTGCCGGCAATGTAGGCGCTGGTGTGCTTCAGCGCCCGCTCAATCGTTGCATAGCGGGAATCGCTTGTTGTCCGACCGCGTTGGCGCTATCCTTTCCGTCCTACGTTGCGCAGAAGGAGTGACATCAATGAAACGCATGCAATGGGCTGGGCTATGCGCTGTCGTGGCTGTGTTTGCTGGAGCAGCGAGTGCTCGGCAGGATGCAGCACCGACGGCGAATCCGGTGAGCGCGACGCTGAAGTCGCAGTTGCCACGGTTCGCGAAAAACATGGTCGCTGCCGCCGAGGCTATGCCGGCGGAGAAATATTCCTTTAAACCCATGCCAGAAATGAATACCTACGCTCATCTGGTCATGCACAGTGCGCAGGCAAATTATGGCCTGTGCTCGAAGGTTTCCGGCACCGCCGCTCCCGAAGTGACGATCGCCGACACCGACGGCAAAGACAAGCTGGTCGCGGCGCTGAAGTCATCGTTCGATTTCTGCACCACGGCCCTCGCTGCCGCTGACGACTCCAAGCTGGGCGACCCGGTGACGCTTGGGCCAAACCGGCAAACGACTCGCGCCGGCACGATGATGCTGTTAAGCGACGAGTGGTTCGATCACTACGGCACGCAAGCAGTGTACCTGCGCCTGAACGGCATCCTTCCACCGACGGCGCAGCCTCCGAAGCAATGAGCCGTGCGCGGCGCGATCGCGAAACCTGCGCGAGTGACGATTAGAACTCGGTAGGAAAGAACGTCTGCCGTTGCATAAGTGCGGCGACCGCCGAACCCAAACTCTGCCCGGCGTCGGCCTTCACAACGTAGCCCTGAACGCCAATCTTTCGAGCCTCTTCCATTAACTGCCTGCTCTTGTGCATGGTAAGAATCAGGATGGGTGTGTGCGGAGAAAATACGCGGATTTTGCGTGCGGCGTCCAGGCCGTTCATCACCGGCATGGTGACATCCAGAATAATCAGGTCCGGACTGAATTCCGCAGCTTTCTCGACGGCTTCCTGCCCGTTGGCAGCCTCATCGCACACATCGAGAGCGGTGATAGAAGCCAGCGTGAGGCATACACGCTTTCGAATACCGGGCTGATCGTCGGCGACTAGAACTCGCAAGGTACTCCTAAGAATCTCAAGTCAATTTTACTATGGCGCAAAGTATTGGCGAGGACGGGATACTTTGCGAAGGCTACAGCATCTGCAAGGGGGCTGACGGGTTAAGCATCGCTGGGTGGCGCGGAGGCAGCAATCGGGATCGAAACGCGAATACAGGTCCCCGTCTCACCTGATGTAATGTCGAACGTGCCGCGAAAATTCTCAATGCGCTCGCGCATGCCGCGAAGTCCGACACCAGACACGCCGGCGCAAGCAATTTCAGACAACTTCTCTGGGGGAATGCCTTTCCCGGCATCTTCAATTTCGAGAGTGACTCGATCACCGGATTGGCGGAGCCGAATCGTCGCAGTCGGGCTGGCCGCATGACGGTGAATGTTGGTAAGCGATTCCTGGACAACGCGGAAGACAGCCGTTTCCAAGTCTCGCGACACTCTCCCGAATTCGGAATCCAACTCCAATTTCACATGGATGCCGCTGCGCTCCTCAAACCCGTCCGTAAACCATCTCAGCGCGGAAAGCAGTCCCATCTCGTCCAGAAGAGGCGGATGCAGCAGGTAGGAAATCGTCCGCAACTCGCCGGACACCTGGTTCACAATCTCAACGTTCTCGGACAGTGCGCTGCTGATTTCGGCATTGATCGCCTTCGCCTCGCCCTGCAGGGCGCAGAGATTCATGCTCAACAGCGCCAGCACTTGTCCGGTGCTGTCGTGCAATTCGCGCGCGATGCGCCGCCTCTCTTCGTCCTGGACACACAACAGACGCGAGGAAAGTTCGCGCAAACCGCGGTTGGCAGTTTCCAAAGTCTCGGCCTGCTTCTGTATTTGTAGATTCTTTTGCTGCAATTCCAGGGTGCGTTCAATGACGCGCTTTTCCAGATTGTCCTGCGCTACGCGCAACTCGTGCTCGGCGCGCTTGCGCTCGATGATCTCATTCTCCAGTGCCTGCGCCCGCTGCTGCAAATGAGTGATATTTCGGAGACGGTGCTCTTCGTCCTCCAGCGACGTATAGCTTTCGTTCGGAATGACACTAGTGTGTTCCGCGCAGATTTTCAGGAACAAGTCGCCATGCTCTTGGCGGTCGAAGCCTTGCATCGGGTAGCCGCAACGCAGAGAGAACGCGTGAGTCTTGGCCAGGTCCGTCCACAGCTGTTCGAGACGAAACGCGGCATTGAGTTTTCCCTGGGACCACAACAAGGAAACCATTTCGCCGAACGCCGCGATGCGCTGGTCGGCTCCGCCGGATTTGGACTTTGTGTGCGCTAGCAAGCTGCCCACGACGTCAGTGAACAAACGCGAGTCCGGCCAGCCGTCCACCAGGAACGTCGCTAGCGTCTCGGCGGCGTCCAAGGACACATACCGCCCCGTCTTGAGCGCGGCGGAGGTATCCAGTCCACGAGATTTCAGAACACGCGCCAATCCCTCCCGGTGCGAAGGCGTGGCAATTACGATTGCCGCATCGCCTCCGCCCAGAGCGGTGCCGATGAATCGGCTCAGGCTTTCGATAAGAAACGAGTCATCCGCGTAGAATTGCGCAACGTGGGCGCGGTGCTCCTGCTCGGCCCAATGCGCAGGAGGCGCCAGCGACGTACCGATGATGCCCGAAACCTTCGTCGTACCCATTTCGCTGTACCCTCAAGAGCTTGGTCATTGTGCTCGCAGAATAGCGCGGCCTGCCATACAGGAAAGGCTGTATTGCGTGCTAGATGCCAAGCCTCCTCCGAGGACTGCGAGCAGCGCGCGTCGATCCATAGAGCGCCGCGCGACGAGACAAATAGAAAGCGAGTAGCCCATCGGACCTGTAGGAAAGGGGCTTGCTCCTCCAGGCCATCGGGTCTTGGCGACGAGCTGCCGCCGCGAAAGGAGCCCAGCAAACGCTGGCGACGCTCCAACACGACCGAAATAGAGCGGCGGCCGAACGGCAATTCGGCCGCCCCAGTATCTATTTCGCGGCTTCTTTCTTGTGCAAGTCCGTGCAGACCGACATCGCGGTATTGGGATCGACCGCGCTGTCGCCTTCTTCGATGTGCTGGATGATTCCGTTCTTATCGATGACGATGTTCGCGCGCTGCGCCCACTGATAGGTTTCGTTCTGGACGTCGTAGCCCTTGAGGATGCCGTACTCTCTCAGCATCTTCTTGTTCATGTCGCTGAGCAGCGGGAACTTGATATCGATCTGTTTGGCGAAGGCGGCGTTCGCTGCGGGACTATCCATGCTTACGCCGAGGACTATCGTGTCGGAGGGATCGATCTTTCCTGCGGTTATTCCAGACTGGACCGCCTGGAGTTGCTTGGTTCAACCACCGGTGAAAGCGAGAACGTAGATAGCCAGAAAGACATTTTTCTTTCCGCGATAATCGCTAAGCTTGACGGTTTTCCATTGATCGCTCAGCAACGTGAAATCCGGAGCTGGATCACCAACTTTCAGAGACAACTTCGCGACGTCTGGCTTTTGGGTTTGCGCCGGTAAGGAAGGCAAAGCCGGGGTCATCGCGAAGAATAAGCAGGCCGCAAGCACGCGCTTCATCGTTTTTCTCCTTGGAAACATGGCTCTTCTCCTGGAACGAGGATAGAGAGTTGTTCCGCGAGGCGATGATATGCAATGGGCTGCGTCAGGGATAGAAAAAAGTTGTCATGATTCTGTCAAACCATATGCGTGCAAGAAGGCTTTCAGGACAGCCTACTCAAGTTCTACTGTGACTTGGGCCACGCTCCAATCATCAGAATACTAGGCCCGACTTGAACGAGCCGCAGTATGGCCGATCACCCCGTATTGGGGGGTAAGCTTCTTCGCGCGGTCGGCGTTCACCATCCGAGAGGCCGATGAGTTCCAGTGAAAATGTGGTGGATTTGTCAGGCGTTTCGCCGAAGTTGGACGTAAACCCCTGGCTGATTGCCGTGGTGGTGTCTCTGGCGGCATTCATGGAGGTGCTGGACACCAGCATCGCCAACGTGGCGCTTCCGCACATAGCCGGCGACCTTGGCGCGAGCAATGATGAGAGCACGTGGGTGCTGACGTCGTACCTGGTGTCGAATGCGATCGTGCTGCCGATCAGTGGCTGGTTCGTTGGAATGTTGGGACGCAAGCGGTTCTTCATGATTTGCATCGCCTTATTCACGCTGAGTTCGCTGCTCTGTGGCGTGGCCTGGAGCCTAGGATTTCTGCTGATAGCCCGCGTCATTCAAGGCGCCGGCGGCGGCGGGCTGCAACCCATGGCGCAGGCCATCCTGGCTGACAGTTTTCCGCCGGAGAAACGCGGTTTGGCGTTCTCAGTGTACGGTTTCACCGCTATCGTGGCGCCGTCGATCGGACCTACGCTGGGCGGCTGGATCACCGACAACTACACCTGGCGCTGGATTTTCTACATCAACTTGCCCGTCGGGCTGATCGCGCTGTACCTGGTGTACCGGCTCATCGAGGACCCGCCCTATATTTTGCGGAATATCGGGAAATCTCTCAAAGTGGACTACATCGGATTCGGACTGCTGGCTGTCGGAGTCGGCGCGTTGCAGATCCTGCTGGATAAAGGGCAAGAAGACGATTGGTTTGGTTCGCGGTTCATCACTTCATTGACGGTGACGGCCGCGGTTTGCCTGGTAGCCCTAGTGATTTATGAGTGGTTTCAGAAGGACCCGATCGTGGATGTGCGTTTGTTCAAGCACGCGAATTTCGCCGTGGCAAGCCTGGTGATGTTCATGGTCGGGGCGATCTCGTTCGCCTCCACAGTGCTGATGCCGCAGTATTTGCAGACGCTGATGGGTTATACCGCGGAGACAGCCGGGATCGTGATGTCTGCGGCCGCAGTCGTGTTGCTCTTTGAGTTGCCCCTCGTGGGCCAGCTGACGACGCGTATCCAGGGGCGCTACATGATTGCCTTTGGATGGCTGGCGCTGTGCATGGGGATGTTTTACTCGACAAAGCGAATCGATCTGCTGATCAGCATGGGCTCAGCAACACGCTTGCGCATCTTCCAATACGTTCCGCTGGGATTCATCTTCATTCCAGCGACGACCGCAGCCTACATCGGCGTTGCACCGGAAAAGAACAACGCGGTCGCCGGGCTGGTCAATTTCGTGCGCAACATTGGAAGCAGCGTGGGGACATCGCTGGTGACCACGATCATTGCCCGCCGCTCCCAGTATCACCAGGACGTACTGGCGGCCAATGGGTCGATCGTAAACCACAATTTCCAAGGCGCGATCCAGGGAACCGCGCAACAACTCGCGCGCGGCGGACTCAGCACGTTTGGCGCACAGCAGCAAGCCACCGCGCGGCTGTACGCCGAGTTGAAGGTGCAAGCAGCCACGCTGGCTTACATTGATACGTATTGGCTGTTGGCGGTCGCCGCCATAATCATGTGCGGGCTGTCGTTCCTGTTACAGAAGAACCGGCCGGGCGGTGGCGGGTCGGTCGCGGTGCATTGAAGCAATGCTCGAACGAGGCCACAGACAAGAGTGTCTGTGTTACTTAGCGGAGGTAGCCCCAGTTGTGGAGTTTGTCGGAGTCTTCGGCCCAGCGGTCACCGATGTCGGTGCGGTAGTACATGTTGGGGATGAGGATGTTTTTGATGCGCGTGTAGACCTGGGCCTGGGCTTGCTTCATGGTTTGGCCGGTGCCGACCACTGCGAGTACGACTCCGGATGTGCCGGCGATCAACCACTGGCCATTCACTTGTTTTACGTCTTCAATGTGAACTTGCTCGGGCGTACCGCGTTTGAAGACGATGGCGTTGTCCTTGGAGAAGGATTCGAAGGTGGGCTCGTCATCGAATGGGAATGGCGGGACGACGATACGCACGCCGATCTGAAAGCCGCTACGAGTGCGCCACTTGGGCTCCGCGCCCGTCGCTAGTTCCCAGAAGAAATCACTGATGGGCGTGAGGATGCCTTCCTGCTGGATGAAAATTGTCGGATAGCCGAAGCGCGACGTGAACTCCAGAGGGTAAATGCCGTTGTTGTTGACGATGCAGTTCAAGTCGATGTAACCAACGTAGCCCTCGAGCGCGAGCTTTGGCTCCATCTTGAGAAGCGTTCGGTAGAACAGAGCGTTGGGCTCGCTCCAAAACATGGCGGTGCCCATCTCACCCGTTGGCGGGCCGACCTCGCCCGGGAACAGCTTCTTGTGTTCGAAGTTGATGTTGATCGGAGTAATGAACCGTTTGCCGTTGAAAAACGCGCCGACGGCGACTTCAACGCCGTTGATGCGGCGCTGTAGCTGGAAGACTTTGATCTCTTCGCTGAAGGCCTTCTTGTAGGCTTCCAGCATGCGGATAACGTCTTCGCCGTCTTCTTCCTCGCCGACGAAGAGGCGCCGCTTGACGTTTTGCGCTTCTCCGCTAGGCTTGATGACGTAGCGGTCGGGATTTTTCTTCATGAATTCGATTGCGGGATCGAAGGAGTCGAAGTCTTCGTACGGAATAATGTTGACGCCGGCCTTCTTCAGCTCTTCCTGGCCGAAGGAGCGGTCGTCTTCGAGGCGGTCGGTGTATTCCGTGCCGCCGATGACCGGCTTCCCTGCCGCGCGGAGTGCCTGAGCCCTGGCGCCTTGGCCGAGCGTATCGTCGAAAACAACGATATCTGCCCACTCCCTGGCATCTTTCTCCCAGTCGTTAGACTTGGGAACGAAGCCGTCGGCGATGTCGCGTTCTTTTTCGTTGTCGATGTAATAGCGGACGTCGTGGCCTTCCTTCAGAATCTGCCACGCGATGTCGCCAATGAGTCCTGAGAGAGAGACAAAGAGAAATTTTCGCTTATCCATTTTCGCGGATGCAGTTCGCCCCTGGCGGCCAGCGCCGTGTCATTTTAGTGGCTTCACCGCCGAGCATTGTAACAGTTTGTTTAAATTCTACCTGAAGGCCCCACAAGCCAAGGCAACCCTCCAATGGAGGAACGGGCATCTCACCGAAAGTGCGTAGGGACTGGAAGGGTGCACCTCGGGCAAGGTTGCGAGGCCCCTGGAACCTGGCCTAGTGGGCAATTTTGACGCTGGCCTGTCCTTTCGTTCAGGGTATACTAAGTTTGTTCCGAGCTTAGCCAGCAGCAGAATGGCCCCGCCGGCTGTGAAGGCAATCAGGGCCGATATTACGTAGGAGAGGTGAACGTTTGCTCCAAGCTTTTACAAGCAAGAACGGAAAACGGTTAAGCATTCTTGTTTTGGTAGGTGGATTCGCGGCGCTGACGGTCAACACCTGCGACGCGCAAATCCTCCACAAAAAGAAACAAGTGAACAAGTCCACCAGCGCCGACAACACTGCCGAACCCGATAAGATTCTGTACGATCGCGCCATCGAAGATATCAAGCACGGACGGCAGGAAGTGGGACGCTTGAGTCTGCAGACGCTAATCAATACCTATCCGGACAGCGAGTACCTGGCCAAGGCAAAATTGGCGATCGCCGACTCTTACTATAAAGAAGGCGGGAGCGCGAGCCTGACTCAGGCCATCCAGGCTTACAAAGACTTCGGCATCTTCTTCCCGTTCCTGCCGGAAGCAAGCTATGCGCAACTCCAGGTGGCCAACACCCACTACAAGCAAATCGCCAAGCCCGATCGGGACCGCACCGAAGCCAAGGCCGCCGAGGAGGAGTTTCAGACTTTCCTGGAGAAGTATCCCAAGGATCCGTTGGCACCCCAGGCCGAGCAACGCCTGCGTAACGTGCAAGAGATCATTGCCGAAGGTGACTACCGTATCGGCTACTACTATTACGTGAAGGGCGACAAACGCGCGGCTGCAGCCAGGCTGATTGCCATCACCAAGCGTTACCCGCTCTACAGCAAGTCGGACCATGCCCTGTGGATGTTGGGCGACATTTTCGAGCGCAGCGAGCACAAAGAGATAGCGCAGCTCTACTATTCGCAGATCGTTCGGAACTATCCGTTGTCACCGCTGGTCCCGGACGCGAAAGGCAAGCTGCAGGCGTTCAAGGTTCCCATACCTCAGCCGGACCCCAAGGCGCAGGCTTGGATGGTTGCGGAGCAGAACACGCCGCGCGAGCATGAGAGCTTGATCAAGAAGCCGCTGGCCTTGGTGCGGTCAGGCCCGCACACCGAGCTTGTGGCTGCCGCGCGAACAGGCGCTCCGAACCTGCAGCCGGAGTCGGACAACACCTCCGCGACCGACATTTTGACACCGGGAAACCGGTCGAGCTTAGGCGGGTCTGCGCCGGGAGCGGGAAACGCGGCGGTAGTGGAAATCGTTACACCCGGAAGCGCCCCCAGCGGCGGAACAGGCAATGCCGACGGCAATTCCAGCGGCGCGGGAGAGCCGCCGGCAGCAGCACCAGCTGATGGCACTTCCGCCAACCCAGGAGCTGCGGGCGACCCGAAGGCGGCGGCCACGCCTGCCTCTCCACCGGCCGCACCGGACGCGAACGCGAATCCGGTGAACACTACGACGACGACCGGAACATCGGACTCAAAGACCGCCAGCGATGCTTCCGCTCCGGCGCAAAATGCGGACGGCACCGCTGCGGATAACTCGCAGAGCTCCAGTTCAACCGACTCCGGTGACCAGAAGGAATCCAGCAGCAAGAAGAAGAAGGGCATCCGCAAACTCGTGCCTTGGTAGTCGACAAGTGCATGCTATAGGGTCCAGGGAGCGCGTCTTGTGGCGCGCTCTTTCTATTTCGGCGCGTTTGCCCTCGGCTCGAATCGCGTACTGCAACGCTCCGCGTTGTCAGAGACTCAGATTTGCTAAGGCATTCCGCGTATTTCCAGGGCCTTTTGGCGGCCGTAGAATCTTGATCATGCCTCGGTGGGTTGTGACCTGTCCAAATTGCAGTCACACTTTCACCCACACTCAAATTGAATCTTCAGTTGTTGAGGAGTATCACCGCGACCCATTTAAAATCCTGCCGAGACCCACGATTCCTCAGGAGAGCGAACATCGAACCTGCCCAAATTGTCAGACGGAATCCGTGTTTCGACCATTCCAATTGTTCTACCGGGAGGACACATTCGACGCTTCCGCCTGATTCGAAGGATCTACAGACGCGGCCGATCCTGAACCGGATTCGCCTAAGTCCCATCACAAAATCAAAACTTGAGGACTTGACCCGTAGCCAGACGCAAGCCCCCCAGGGGTCGGTTTATCGGAGAAGGGTGTCCGTTCGACGCCTCCAGACAAACCCCTCCAAATAAAAAGGTGTGTCGGATCAATATCCTCAGGATCCTCAGGGTATTCACTTCCGACACACCTGTTCCCGGTTAGCGTTGACGACCTCTAGACGGAATGCTCCAATGATGTTGAGTGATCCCTAAGCGCGAGGTAGGCTATCGCCGCTGGGGGAGATGATCGACCGGTCGAACTGAGCACGGTCGCGCAACGGTATCAATCAAAAGTCGGGAGTTTTTCCCGGAGGACGTTCGGTGGCCAAGATCCTGGTTGCGGACGACAATAGCAATATCCAGAAGATGGTGGGTCTTGCGCTGAAGGACCACGGCATCGAAGTGATCGCCGTGGGCAATGGCGAAGCGGCCGTGCGCAAAATCTCCGATATACACCCGGACCTGGTGCTGGCCGATGTGTTCATGCCGGTGCGCAACGGCTATGAAGTTTGCAAGTATGTTAAAGACGACCCGGCGCTCAAGCACATTCCGGTGATTCTTCTGGTGGGCGCGTTTGACCCCTTGGATGAACAGGAAGCGCAACGCGTTGGCGCTGACGGTGTCTTGAAGAAGCCTTTCGTTCCTCCCGACCCTTTGATTTCCATGGTGAAGTCCGCTCTCGTGCGCGCAGGTGTCGCCCATGCGGGCTTCGCTCCGGCGAAAGCAGTGCCGGAGGCTCCCATGGAAGCGCCCCCGGCAGCTTCGAAGTCGCGAGGCGGTAGTCCGAACTTCGCGCCTAAGCCGGCCGCAACCTTACCCGAGTTTGAGACGGAATCGTTCGTGGACGAAGCTCCAGTCCGTCCTGCAGCATTGAAGATTGAAGCAGGCCAAGAACCGGTGGCCTTTGGCAGCCTGCTGGAAACGCCTGGCACCGATACCGAAGAGGAACTCAGTGAAGTTACCGCTGTGCCTGCATTGGAGCGTGACTGGCGCACCCCGGAAGTCGAGGAGGAAGAGGAGGAAGAAGACGCGGACTCGAAACCCTCATGGCGACGCGACGCTGGCAGCGAAGAATCCAAAGAAGAAGATGTTGCCGCGTCCGGGAGCGGATGGCGCGACGCAGGGTCCGAGGAAGCTCTGGCGCATGGCAGACGGCATTCACACTGGACGCCTACGCGCGAAAAGGCAGATTTGACGGAGGCTGCCGAGGTCCAGCAAAACGTCCATAGCGGCATTTCCGATTTTAGAAATATGCCGGCAGCGCCGTTTTCCGGAGAAGCCTGGGCGGCGGCAATTGAGGCGGGAGTGCAGAATAAAGCGGCCGTCGCAGAAGAAGAACACCCGGCTCCTCACGCTGCGGAACTCGAAGCGATGGTGGGACACGCCGAGCCCCCTTCTGTGCAAGAAGAAAGTTTTGTTTCCGAAGCGCCGGCTTCAGAGCGCTTTGCCTCCCAAGACCTCCCCTCGCAGCAACTGGTTCCCGATCAAGTGGTTTCTGAACAAGTGGTCGCGGAACCAGTGGTTTCTGAACAACCAGTTTCCGCGGCCCACGTCGTGGAGCCAGAAAAAGAGCCACTGCCTGTTGAGGCTGTACATTTTGTGGCATCCGCAGCCGTTTCCGCCGTCGAGGTGCCCGTCGTCGAAACGGAAAAAACCAGCTCGACGACTTCGTGGTTTTCAACGCCGCCGCCCAGTCCCTGGGATGCAGAAGCGCAAAAGGCGACTAGGCTTGCGTCCACTTGGGACGCCCATGTCACGCCGGCGATCAGTCAGCCGCATGCTCCAGAACCTGTTGTAGAAGCCGCTGTAGAAGCCGCCGCTGCACCAGAAGCTGCGGAGCCGACGAATTCGTTTGCAACTGCGGACGCTCCTGACGAAATCGAAGTGGTTTCCGGAACGGCCACGAGTTCCGTGATACCCGAGGCAGTGGAAACCGCGCGCGAAGAAGCCGCGCACGGCGCAACCGAGCTCGATATGGATGCAGTCGTAGCTAGAGTCCTTGAGCGCATGAGCCCCGACAGATTGCAGGAAGTAGCGCGCGACCTTCTGAAGCCCGTCATCGAAACCATCGTCCGTGAAGAATTGAACAAAAAGCCGTAATTCCCGAGAATCCTCTGGTTCTGCCACACTCGTGGCCTCAATCCACGGATTCGTCCTGTTGCCGGACATTTGCCCGACGGGATCCTACCGGCAGCCCCTTGTCCCCAATAATCCGGCGCAGCTGGAATAAAGACACGTTACGATGCGTCTAAAGACGCAGAGGCGCGCCAGAGATCCATTTTATGTTCATCCGATGCTCAGGCATTGCGCAAACCGTCCTTCTCTCAATCGTCCTTCTGTCAGCGGTTGGCGTCGACCCTCAAGACTCCAACGACCAGCTCCTTCACCACTGGGATTACGACCACAACGCGCCCTTCGACATCAAGCAAGCCGGAATACAGCAGCGCGAGAGCGTATCGATCTACGATATCTCCTTCTCGAGCCCAGTCGGTGAGCGCAGCGCCGCCGTGGGGCCGAATGCAGGCACGGTCACGGCCTACCTCGTAGTGCCTGCAGGGCAGGGGCGTTTCCCCGCGGTGATTTTCGGGCATTGGTGCATGCCTGGGTCCGACAAAAAGAATCGCACGGAGTTCCTGGACGAAGCTGTGGTGCTGGCGCATTCTGGTGTCATTTCCCTATTGCCGGATCACGTGACCGTTCATCCTGGCTTTGTGGAGGACAGCACACCTTTGAACGAGCAGCAGATCGCCGTGGGAGTGCAACAGGACGTCAACCTTCGCCGCGGTGCAGATCTTCTCCTCGCACGACAGGACGTCGATCCGAGGCGGGTCGCCTACGTCGGGCACAGTTGCGACGCTTCGGCTGGTGGTTTTCTTAGCGGCGTAGACAAGCGATTCAGAGCCTTTGTTATCATGGCCGGCGATCTGTCCTTCGAGGTCGATAAGAAAACGAAAGCCCTCCAGGAGTATCGGGAAAAGGTCGGCGCGGAGAAATTCGATGCCTTTGCCGCCAAATACTCCTGGATGGATCCGGGAAAATACATCTCACACGCTGCGCCGGCGGCAATGTTTCTGCAGTATGCCACCAATGAGCCGTTTCTGAATGGCGAGATGGCGAAGCAATACTTCGAACTCGTGACCGCACCGAAAAAATTGAAGATTTACGATGCGCAACACGCGCTCAACGCCGAAGCAACCCGCGATCGCATCGCTTTCCTCGCCGGGCAACTTTCTTTCAAACCACCGGACAGCAAGGCCGTGGCCGCTATACCGACGCTCGTTCAACCACCATGGCCGCAGTCCCAATAGGCCGCGACGATGCGATCTACGGGATTGGGCCGCCTCAAGGTTGCAAGTAGCAAAGATGGGAAATCTCGGCAGAACGAATGGGCGGAGTCCTGCCGACCCGCAGCCGTTTCGTGCGGATCCTTAGCGAAGGGCGTTTTCCTGACTCGCGATCGCGATGCTCGGGTCGGGTACGATGCAGCGTAGGAATCGCAATGTTCACACTCAATCAAGTCGTTCCCTGGGGGCGATCCTTCGACGAATATCGCCGCATGTTCGCGCTAAGCGACGCAGACCTGCGCTCGAAGATTCTGGGTTGCTCAGACGGCCCCGCGAGCTTCAACGCCGAAGCGACTCGGCGTGGTACCCAGGTCATCTCAGCCGATCCGCTGTATCGACTGGATGCCGGAGCCATTCGTGATCGGATCGCAGTGACCTACCACCAGATATTGGAGCAGACGCGTCGAAATACTCATCAGTTCATTTGGGATACGATTCCGTCTCTAGAAGAATTGGGGCGCATGCGCGTGGAGGCCATGCATGCGTTCCTGGAGGACTACGATCTGGGAAAGCGCCAGGGCCGATACGTAGACGCCGAGCTCCCATCCCTCCCATTTCCAGATAAATCTTTTGATTTGGTCCTATGCTCGCACTTTCTCTTTCTTTACACAGAGCAGTTGTCTGAATTGTTCCATCGAAGCGCAATCCTGGAATTATGTCGCCTCGCCTCCGAGGTTAGGATTTTTCCGTTGCTTGCCTTGGATGGCTTCCCCTCACCGTACCTCTCGCGGGTCGTGGACCATCTCCGAATCTGTTGCGAAGTCTCCCTGGAAATCGTGCCGTACGAATTTCAACGAGGTGGCAACCAGATGATGCGACTACGAATTCGTCAGGAAGAAAGGACGCAAGCCATCTGACAGCGTACGGGGGAATCTATCTGCCCGTTGCTGGACGTGGCGGGTATCTCGTCAAGCGGCGACACCGAGACGATCAGTCGGCGTATTCGACATTGTTCGCCAGCCATGATTTCCGCTGAATTGACCGCGCTGGCTTCCCCCTCGTATAGTCGAAGATTGCTCTGACGGCAAAACGCGCCGCAGGGACGCACGGAAGCGCAAATCTTCAGGAGTATTGGGCCGGATATGCCTCGTGAAATCGCCAAAGCGTATGAGCCGCAGCAGATCGAACCCCGCTGGGCGGAGTTCTGGGTCAAGGAACAGCTGTTTCGCGCGGACGTAAATGCGCCCGGGCCGGTGTTTTCCATCGTGATTCCCCCGCCCAACGTGACCGGGTCTCTGCACATCGGGCACATGCTGGCTCACACCGAGATCGACATCCTGACTCGCTGGCACCGCATGCGCGGTTACAACACTTTGTACCTGCCGGGCACAGATCATGCCGGAATTTCTACGCAGCGCGTGGTGGTGCGGCAACTCGCCGAGCAAGGCATCAATTACCGCGACCTCGGCCGCGAAGAGTTCGTGCGCCGCGTGTGGAAGTGGAAGGAAGAAAGCGGTGGAACGATCCAGCGGCAGATGCGGGAGATTGGCGAAAGCTGCGACTGGTCGCGCGAGAAATTCACGCTTTCGCCGGAACTGTCGCGTGTGGTGCGTTATGTGTTCGTGCGTCTCTACGACGAGGGCTTGATCTACCGCGACAAGCGCATCACCAACTGGTGCCCCGTTTGCCTGACGGTGCTCAGCGATTTGGAAGTGCTGCACGAAGAACGCGCCGGGCATCTCTGGTACATCCGCTACCACGTGGCGGGAAGCAAAGAGTATCTGGTGGTTGCCACGACGCGTCCCGAAACCATGCTCGGCGACACCGCGATTGCGGTGCATCCCGAGGACGAGCGCTTCAAACATCTGATCGGACGAAGCGCGATCGTGCCGCTGGTGAATCGCGAAATTCCCGTCATCGCCGACGAAATGGTCGACCGCGAATTCGGCACCGGCGCGGTGAAAATCACCCCCGCACACGACCCCAACGACTTTGAGGTCGGACGCCGTCATCATCTCCCGGAGATCGATGTCATGACCGACGACGGCCACATGAGCGCGGCCGCGGGCTCCTACGCCGGCATGGAGCGATTCGCCGCGCGCAAGAAGGTTGTCGAGGATTTGCGGACGCTCGACCTGCTTGAGAAAGTTACCGATCACACGCACGCGGTGGGAATTTGCGAACGCAGCCGCACCATCGTCGAGCCCCGCGCTTCCACGCAATGGTTCTGCAGGATGAAGCCGCTGGCGGAACCCGCGATCGCGGCCGTGGAGCGCGACGACATCCAAATTGTTCCCGATAATCGCCGCGAAGAATATTTTAACTGGATGCGCAACATCCGCGATTGGACGCTGTCCCGCCAGTTGTGGTGGGGCCATCGCATTCCGGCGTGGTATTGCAAGGAACACCATCATTTGACGGTCGCCACAGAAGCGCCCGCCATCTGCCCAACGTGCGGCTCGGAGCACCTGACGCAAGACCCGGATGTGCTGGACACCTGGTTCAGCTCGGGACTCTGGCCATTTTCTACGCTCGGCTGGCCGGAAAAGACCGCCGACTTCGTGAAGTACTATCCCACAAGCTTGCTGATCACTGGCTACGACATCCTGTTTTTCTGGGTGGCGCGCATGATCATGCTGGGCATTCATTTCACGGGCGAGGTGCCCTTTCGCGCCGTGTACCTCCATTCACTTGTGCGCACCACCAGCGGCGAGAAAATGTCGAAGTCCAAAGGGACCGGGCTCGATCCTGTCAAGCTGAATCAGCAGTACGGCACCGACGCCATGCGTTTTTGTCTCGCGTCGATGGCCGCGCCGGGCACCGACATTATCCTGTCGGATGACCGCCTCGCCAGCGCGCGGAATTTCGCAAACAAGATCTGGAACGCCGCGCGCTTTTTGTTCATGAATCTCGACAAGTTTGAGCAGACCGGAGCAGCGACGTTTGAAGAACTGGCTGGACCTAACGTCCGCAAAAATGCTCCGTATGCCTTTCACGGCACCATCCCGCTGGTCGACGAATGGATTTTCGAGAGGCTTGCCGCGGCTCGAAACACCGTCAACACCGCGCTGGCGAACTATCGCTTCCACGAAGCCGCCCAGACGATTTACCAGTTTTTCTGGGGCGATTTCTGCGACTGGTACATCGAGTGGATCAAGCCGGATTTGCTGAACGCCGACCGCGAGCGAGCCGTGGTCGCGTGGCGAAACCTGTTCGCGGCGTTCGACGGCGCGCTGCGTCTGCTGCATCCCTTCATGCCCTTCCTCACCGAAGAGCTGTGGCACCAATTGCCTCAACGGCCCGGCGACAAGTCCATCGCGTTGCAACCGTTCGCTCCGCAACAAAAGGACCCCAGCGATCAATCCCGAGTCAATGAATTCGCGCTGGTGCAAGAGGTCATCGCAGAGTTGCGGAACATCCGCGCGGAAATGAAGCTCGACCCAAAAAAGAAAGTGACCGCCGAGTTTTACAGCTCCTACGAATACATTCGATCGACCATCCAGCGAAATCTCGACGGCATCGTGCGGCTGGCGAGTCTAACGGACATGCCGGTCTCCGCGAGCCGTCTTGCAGCTACAGGCGGCGCGGTTCGCACAACAGCGCAGTTCGATCTACGCATCGCCTATGCGACCGACACGATGGATATCTCCGCCGAGATCGCGCGCCTGCGAAAAGAGATTGACGGTTTGCAGAAGGCCATCGCCTCGAAAGAAAGGCAGCTGGACGACGCGAGCTTTCGCGCCCGAGCGCCCGAGAAGATCGTGCGCGGGATGGAAGCCACCCTCGCCGAGCAAAAGCTGGAACTGGAAAAACTGCGCAGGCGGCTAGCCGAGCTTGCGCGGGGCGCATAGCAGACCTGGTTCCCATTCATGGACTGGAATTCCCACGAGATAGATGAGCTGATTCGAAGGGCTCTGGCCGAAGATGTCGGCACGGGCGACGTAACTTCGCTGGCTACTATTCCCGCGACGGCCATGGCGCACGCGCGGATCATCGCAAAGTCTCCTTTGGTTTGTGCGGGATTGCCTCTCGCCGAACGCGTCTTTCGGGCGCTCGATGAGGACGCTGCAATAGAGCTCATTGCCATTGATGGCGACAACGTCGAGAAGGGGTGCGAATTGCTCCAGATTCACGCGCGAGCAAGAGCGGTTCTCACGGCTGAGCGTACGGCACTCAACTTCTTGGCGCATTTGAGCGGGATCGCCACGCTCACGCACCGTTTCGTTGAACGCCTCGCAGGCACAAATGCGAAGATTCGCGACACCCGAAAAACCACGCCAGGACTACGTATGCTGGAGAAATATGCGGTGCGCATGGGCGGCGGCGCGAATCATCGCATCGGCCTGTACGACGCGATATTGTTGAAAGAAAATCACATTGCGCTGGCCGGGGGCGTAACCGCGGCCCTGGGTCAAGCGCACGCGTATGCCTCATCGCAGATGAAACCTCAGGATATGACCGCGTATGAGGCAACTGCTGGCCCCCGTGGTGCCTCTCCGGGCAGTTCCCTGCCGATCCAGATTGAGGTGCGCAACGAGCGCGAGTTGCGCGATGCGTTGAATGCCGGAGCGGAATCGGTGCTGCTCGACAATATGACGCCAGACGCAGCGAGGCGTTGCGTGCAGTTAGCGCGTAATCTGCGCCGCGAGTGCGTCGTCGAAATCTCCGGCGGGATCACGATCGACAATGCACGGGCTTACGCGGAAACCGGCGCCGATTTCCTATCCTCCGGCGCGCTGACGCATTCCGCGCCCGCAGCCGACCTGAGCCTGCTCGTAGACGCAATCGAAACCAAATAGAGCATTTTCGGCCTTAACGTCGGCCTTGACTGGTAGCGCCGGCATCCTGCCGGCTCTTAGCTCGAACTCGACGTCCAATACGCCAGCAGGATGCCGGCGCTACCAGTACGTCGATCAACGCCCGAGGGCAAGTCATTCCTTAGGCGCATTCGCGATTCGACCCAATCGGGATTACACTGCTTCTCTTCGCATGGCCAATCCTAAGACGCAGGCAACGCTTCCAGGAATGACCGATCGGCGCATCGCCGCGCTGCTGACCCTGCTCGCGGAAAACGCCACGATTGTGGTCAGCGGCGCCCGCATTGCCCGTGAGATTGGCGTATCGCGTTCCACCGTGTGGCGCTGGGTGAATCGGTTGCGCGAGTTAGGCGTCCGCGTGAAAGGCGAACAGCACACCGGATACTTTCTGGAGAAAGTGCCGGACATCCTGACGCCCGACATGCTGCGGCAGCGAATGAAGGGCAGCTTGTTCGGCAAGCGAATCCATCACTTCTTCAAAGTGGATTCGACGAATCGTGTCGCACTGGAACTCGGCCACGCCGGAGAGCCTGAAGGCGCGGTGGTGCTTGCCGAAGAGCAAACCGCCGGACGCGGCCGCGCCGGGCACGCGTGGCACTCCGAGCGTGCAACCGGGATTTACGCCACGTTGTTGCTGCGCCCGCACCTCGCACCGGTACAAGCTCCGCTGTTGACCATGATGGCGGGCCTTTCAGCGCACACCGCAATCCAGGCGCAGACGGGTTTGAACGTCGACCTGAAATGGCCCAACGATCTGCTGATCCGCGGAAAGAAAGTCGGCGGCATTCTCACGGAAATGCACGCCGAGCCGGCGCAAATCCGCTTTGTAATCGTCGGCATCGGTCTGAATGTGAATCAAGAGAAGTTTCCAGCGGAGTTGAGCGCGATCGCCACTTCGCTGCGCGTGGAATCTGGAAAGCCCCAATCGCGGCTGGAATTACTGGTGCGGTTGCTGCGCGAATTCGAGAACGACTACAATCGATTCTTGACCGAAGGCCCGGAACGCGTGACCAGCCGTTTTGCGGCGACCTCCAGCTACGCCCAAGGCAAACGCGTCCGCGTGACGAATGGAAAAGATAGCTTCGCAGGTGTGACCTCTGGACTTGCACCCGAGGGCCTACTCTTGGTGAAGCGCGACGGCGGACAGATCGTGACGGTGATCGCGGGAGACATTACCGAAGACAAGTAGCGCAGATACTCTTGTTTACACTGAGAATCGAAGCGTCTGTGCTATCGCACCGGTCGAAAAGGCGAATAAGGCGAAGACGACGGTAAAGACAGTAATGCTTGATTTTATTTCTAGGAGTTGCGGCGGCAACAGATGCTATTGACCATTGACGTAGGCAACACCAATACAGTGCTAGGCGTTTTTCGAGGCGAGGAACTCATCGCGAATTGGCGCCTCACCACCGCCCGCATGCAGACCGTGGATGAATACGGCGTCCTGACGCGCAACCTGTTCACGCTTGCCGGACTCGACGGCGCCGCGATCGGAGGCGTGATTATCAGTTCCGTCGTGCCGCCGATGAATTGGACTTTAGCGGAGATGTCCCGGCTTTATTTCGGACAGAAAGCTCTGTTTGTCGAAGCTGGCGTGAAAACGGGAATGGCCGTGCTCGTCGACAATCCCCTGGAAGTCGGCGCCGACCGCATCGTGAATGGCGTTGCCGCTTTTCACAAATATGGCGGCCCCTGCATCGTGGTGGACTTCGGAACCGCCATCACGTTCGACGTGATTTCCGAGCGCGGAGAATATTTGGGTGGCGTCATCGCGCCGGGGTTGGGCATCGCCTCCGAAGCGTTGTTTTCGCGCGCGGCGAGGCTTCCGCGCGTGGAAATCAAGGATCCCGGCCGCGTGATCGGTACGAATACCGTCACGCACATGCAGGCCGGGCTTTATTATGGCGCCATCGATATGGTCGACGGCATGTTGACGCGTATTAAGGCGGAGCTGAAAACGCAGGCAACCGTCGTTGCAACCGGCGGACAAGCAACCCTGGTGGCACGCGGCTCCAAGCAGATTCAACACACCGATGCATTCTTGACGCTGAATGGCCTGCGGTTGATTTGGGAAAAAAATCAGGTCGCGGAAACGCCGGGCCGCGCCGCCGCCGACGTTCGTGGCGCCAAGGGCATGCCCCCGCAAACCAAGAAAGTTCAGGGCTGAGCCGCGGTGGAGTTGCCCCACGACGGCGACGGCGGCGTTCGCAACACGGTTCGCGACATGGACGGTTGGAATTACTTCAACTACTTCACGGAAATCGAGGAATATTTCTGGAAGAAGCGAGGCGCGCATCTACTCGTGTCGCCGCTGGACTGGGCGATCATGGAGACGTGGCAAAAGGCAGGGATACCGCTGGACGCCGTGCTGAAAGGGATCGATCGCGCGTTTGAGAGTTACGGCCGTTCGCGCCGCGGCGCCGGAAAGCCATTAAAGAGTCTGGCGTACTGCACCGATGCGATACTAGAGGCAGTAGCCGACAGTCAGGAGGCGGCGGCCGGGAGCCCACCAAAAAATGGACGCTCCGTCGCCGAGCCCTTCTCCCGAAGCGAGCTGCGATCGTACTTCGCAAAGAACGCGGCGCTGATTGTGAAAGCTGGAGAGAAGCATCGCATGGCGCATCCAGAATTGGCCGTACGGTTTGTGGAGATTGCGCAATCGTTGGAATCGAGTTTGCCGCTGCTCGATACTCCGGGAACGCTGGACGTCGAAGACTTGGAGCGGAGGCTCACAATTCTAGACGAGAAATTGCAAGCGGCCCTGACCCAGCACGCCAGTGAGGAGTTGATGCTGCGCATACGGCGAGAGGTCGATGGGCAACTCGCGATTTACCGCCGCAAAATGAAAGCGGAACAAATTGCGCTGGTCGAGCGGCAATACCTGCAGAAGCGATTGTTGGAAGAGTTTGGATTGCCAAGGCTAAGTCTTTACTACTTTTCCTAAAAGCGTTCGTCGGAACGGGCTTCTTTCCTCCTAAGGGCGCCCGTTTCGGAAAGCAACCGCTACAGAGGCATTGGGCGGCTTGGGTCAACCACGCGAATCGTCGCAGAATGGATACCATTTATATGGCGGATGAGTTAATATTATCGATTGAGAAGCTTGTTTACGGTGGTGATGGCTTGGCGCATGCCGACGGAAACACCGTGTTCGTGCCCTATGTGATGCCGGGGGAAGGGGTGCGCGCCGACATCAAGCAGAAACGCAACAAGCTAATCTGGGCCCGGTTGCTGGAGGTTACGTCGCCCGCGCCGCAGCGCCAGAAGGCTCTTTGCCCTCACTTTCAAACCTGCGGCGGATGCCACTACCAGCATATCCCAGCCGCCGAGCAACTGCAGTTGAAGAAAGAGATCCTGCGGGAAACATTGTCGCGGCTGGGTCGCGTCACTTGGGATGGACCGATTATTGAGCATTCGGCACAGCCCTATGGGTATCGCAACCGGGCACAGTGGGCTTTGCGTGACTCGAAGCCGTTGGCGCTCGGCTATTTCCTTCCGGAGAGTTCAGTCATTGTGCCGATTGATGTGTGCCCGGTACTGTCGCCGCTGCTCGAGAAAACCTTTGAACAGTTGCAGAACATGACACGGTCGGGTCACTTGCCAGAGAAAGTGCTCGAGATCGAAGCGTTTGTCGATTCGACTGACGAAAAGATCGCGCTGAACGTGGCGTTCGAACGATTCCCGAAGCCCGCTGCCGAACTAGCCGCTGCGTTTCGACAAGCACTGCCGAAAATTGAGAGCCTGCTATTGCTCGATCAAAGCAAGGACCGGTTCGAACTGACCGGACCGGGATTTTTGTTTCACGAGGCTGGCGGGTTCCGATTTCGGGTAAGCCACCTTTCGTTCTTTCAGGTGAACCGATTTCTGGTCGAGGACTTGCTGAAGACGATGACCTCCGGCGCGAAGGGCGATGTCGCGCTGGATTTGTATGCGGGAGTCGGCTTTTTTACGTTGCCGTTGGCGAAGGCGTTCAACAAAGTCGTCAGCGTGGATGCGAATCTGGCAGCGACGCGTGACCTCTACGCGAATGCCGAGAGCGCCGGCGTTACGATTACATCGCACAACGAGCACGCCGAGGAATTTCTGCGAAAAACGCAAGAAAGGCCAGACTTTGTTTCGCTCGATCCCCCGCGCGCGGGTCTCGGCGCAGGCGCAGCCACAGCGCTGACCGCTTTGGGTGCGCCGGAGATCGCCTATTTGTCCTGCGATCCGTCCACCCTCGCGCGGGATCTGGCCGTGCTAACTGGATCAGCGAAAAAGAAGGATGGCGATGTCGCTCCCGCGGTGCGCTACGAAATCTCGGAAATGCATCTCTTCGATCTGTTCCCGCAAACCTTTCACATCGAAACCTTGGTGCGATTGAGACGCGCTCCGTGAAGACTCCGGCCGTGGCAATTGCCGCATCCTTTGTCTGCGGCATGGTGCTCGGCTTGGGTACAGGGTTTGCACACCGAAGTACTTCGCCTATCTTCCTGGTCGAATGTTCCGTCATCGCCGCCTTGGCGATTCTGGCGGGGCTAACGTTTCTGAAATTCAATCGGCTGGCCTGCGGCGCTGCGGCCTCGCTTGTATCGTGGGCCACGCTTGGCGTTCTCAGCGCCGCCATCGCGCAGCAACCTTTACCGCTAGATCACGTTATGCGGCTGGTTGACAGCGGGACGCTCGACTTGCGTTCCCCGCTGCGATGGTATGGAACCCTGCGGGATGAGCCAGCCCGGCTGCCTTGGGGCTACGGCTACGAAATCGCGCTTGCTGGCGTGGATTATCATGGCGCCACCGTGCCATTGCACGGCGGCATGCGACTCAGCTCTACGCCGCATTCCGGCGATCGCGCGCTGCCCGATCTTCATGCAGGCGATGGCGTCGCCGTTTTGACGCAGGCGAAGCGCCCGCAAGTCTTCCGAGATGACGGCGCCTTCGACCGGCGCGCCTATCTGGCCACCCAGAATATCGATCTCACTGCCGCGCTTCGGGCGCCGGAGTTGATCGAGCGCATCTCGGTAGCACCGCTGACACCCGGAACCCTTATGGCGCGTGCGCGGCGGCGAATGCGCGACGAGGTCGATGCACTGTTCGGCGCGCGGCCCGAAGTCGCCGGAGTACTGCGCGCGATGCTGCTCGGCGACCGCAGTTTTGTCGATCGCGACGAAGCCACGGACTTTCAGAAGACCGGCGTGTTCCACGTGCTCGTAGTTGCGGGCTTGCACGTTGGCGCGCTGGCAGCACTCCTCTTCTGGCTCGCGCGTAAGCTGCGCCTTTCGCCGGGTTGGGCTATTTTCTTGGTGCTGACATTGCTCTTCGCTTATGTGGCCGTGGTCGAACAACGGCCTCCGGTGTTGCGCGCCGCACTGATGGCAACCGCTGTACTAACCGGCAGCTTTTTTTACCGACGGCTCGATCTGCTGAATTCAGGGGCGCTGGCCGCGATGGCGCTGTTATTAGCCAGGCCGCTCGCGCTGCGTGATTCGAGTTTCCAGCTGACGTTCGTGGCGATCGGCTGTATCGCCGGGCTGGCACTGCCCTGGCTGGCAGCGACCGTGCAGCCCTACGTGAAAGCGTTACGGGGATGGCGTGATGTAACACGCGATGCCGCGCACGAACCACGCGTCGCTCAATTTCGCCTCGATCTTCGCGCAACGGCACGCTGGATTTCCGCGCGCGCACCGACGCGCCTGGCAGTAAGCGTCGAGAATGTATTCGTCGGCGGCATGGCGTTCTCATTTCGCGTATGGGAACTGTTTGTTCTTACCATCGTTCTGCAAATCGGAATGCTGCCGCTCATGGCGCGCGACTTTCATCGCATCACGCTGGCTTCTCCGCTAGTGAACCTTCTAGCCGTTCCGCTGACTAGTGTGGTGGTGCCTCTCGGCTTCATCACGCTCGCGAGTAGTTTGGTTTTCCCCGTCCTTGGAAGAATCCTGGCCGCGCCTCTGGGATGGCTAACCTGGCTCCTGCTGCATTTCGTGCAATGGTCAGCGCATTTTCCTCGCGTGAGCTATCGGATCCCTGGACCTCCATTTTGGTTGGTGGTGCTCTTCTTTTCCATCGCCGCCATATTGGCGGTTGCTGCGCGCCTCGTCTTTTCCGCTCGGCGGGCCGCAATCCTGGGTCTTTGCGGGATGTTAGCTGCTTGCTCGCTCGTTGTTGCACTGTTCCCTTTCGCGCCGGTTTGGTCAGCTGGAAAATTGGAAACGACAATCCTGGATGTAGGCCAGGGCGACTCCTTGTTCGTGGTGTCTCCCCATGGAAAGACACTGTTGATTGACGGGGGCGGGGCGTTTGGCGGGTTCCCCGGTCACGAGCAACACGAAGGCATTGACCCCGGTGAGGAAGCGGTGTCGCCTTACTTGTGGTCGCGAGGGTTTCAGAAGATTGACGTGGTCGCGCTGACGCATGCGCACCAGGACCATCTGGGTGGATTGACGGCGGTGCTGCAGAATTTTCGGGTGGGCAGGCTCTGGATCGGGCGCGAAGTGGCCTCGCGGGCTTTGGCGAAGCTGGAAGATCTGGCGCGCGCTCGCGGAATTCCAGTCGAATACGAGGTACGAGGGAAGAGCTTCGCTTGGGATGGCGTTGAGGGGCAATTTTTCTGGCCAGAGACTTCACCGCAGGATGTCGCGCCGTCCGCGAAGAATAATGACTCACTGGTGCTGCGTTTGCGTTATGGCAAGCGGACGCTGCTGCTTCCCGGGGATGCCGAGAAAGATGCGGAACGCGCGATTTTGGGCGAGAACGGCGAGGCGGAACTGCAGGCTGATGTGCTCAAGGTGGGGCATCACGGCAGTAAGAATTCGACGATGCCGGACTTTCTGGCGGCGGTGCGGCCGCGTGTGGCGATCATTTCCGCTGGAGAAGGCAATCCTTACGGTCACCCTAGTCCCGAGCTAGTGAAGCGGCTGGAAGACGCAAGTGTGCGCATCCTGCGGACCGATCGCGATGGCGCGATCCATGTTTTGACCGACGGCGATCGCGTGGAGATTTCTTGCTTTGTGGCCTGTCCGGAGGACGCTGCGCGTGCTGTGGCGCGAAGCTCCCTCCAAATTGACTTCGGGTCGCATTGATTCTGCTGAGCTTAGCTGGGGAGGCACTGGCAAGAGGGGGGCTGTGCAAGCCCCCACCCCCGTATGTTTTCGTGCATGGATCTGAAACTAAAGGAGATCCGCTATGGAACGGCTCAGTGATTTGATTCTAAAAGGGTTAGAGCTTATTGCGGTTCGACTCCCGTTTTAGGAACGGGCCGGGCGGGCGGAATTTGTCTGCTCTCGTTCAGAGGCCGGAGGAGGACCCAGATCGCCAGAAGCACCAGTAGCAACAATAGGAATCCTATCGCGGCGCGGTATTCACGGTTCTTTTTGTATTGTGCGAACGAGAACGCCCCTTCGCGGCCGCCTGCGAGCTTGGCGGGAGTCAGGCGTGGCAGGAAGAGTGGCACGGAGCAAGCGTAGTCGTCGAAGGACGTGCCGTGATGCACGCGAAGTTCCTGTTCTTCGCGGCGCATGACGATGGAGTAGAACAGGGTGAAATAGCCGAGCAGGAGGAGCGCTGGGATCCACGAATGAGTGGCGATGGCGGCGCCTAGCGTGAGGATCGCACTGCCGAAATAGAGCGGGTTGCGCGTGTAGGCGTAGGGTCCCGTGACCGTGAGAACCGCCTGTTTGTGGAGATGGCCTGCTGCCAGGGCACGAATGAGCAGCCCGATGATCCCGACAAGTGCTCCATAGAGAATGCTTTGCGGAGTGGGGTGAGCTAGCACCAGGACGATGATCGCCAGGGGATAGCCCAGGCGCACACGCCAGCGCGCGAAGAAAGCGCGAGCGCTCACGAGGATGCGCCGATTCTGCGGCGGACCGCGTCGAAGACCGAGTCTACCTGAATTGCCAGCATGGAGGGATCGGTTTGATCGTTGCGGGAGTGCGAGGTGACGCTATGTGGGGCGCGAAGGGCGATGTCGCCGTCGCCAGGGTCTGTATCCGTGGTTGCGCTTGCATCCGGTTCAGATTGGCAAGGATTCCGGTATGGTCCGTTGCGTGCGGGATCGGTGGGACCGAACAGCGCGACCGCCGGTGTGCCCAGGGCGACCGCGAGATGCAGTGGGCCGGTGTCTCCGCCGACGATGCAGGTAGCGGAGCGCAGCAGCGCCATGAGCGGGCCGAGCTCGGCGTTGCAGAGTAGAGGAGCGGCGTCGCCACTGGCGCCGCGGACGGAGTGTGCCAGGTCATCCTCACCAGGTCCGTAGTTCACGACGCAGCGTAAGCCGAGTTGGTGGTGAATTTGGATGCAGAGGGCGCCGAATCGCTCGGCGGGCCAGCATTTGGCACGCCAGCCGCCGCCGGGGCTCAACACGATGTAGCGATCCATACCCGCTTTCTCCAGTCGCGAGCGCATCGTGGCTTCGTCCGCGGTCGAGACGCGCAACGCTACCGGAGCCACATGGTTCTTGGCCCCGGCACGGCGCGAGAGTTCGCCGTTTTGGTCGGCGATGTGAATCGTGGTGACCTTGACGCGCTCGCTGTAGAGAACCGGAACTCCGAATTCGCGGATGGTGTGGGAGGAAAATCCGATTCTGCGCTTCACGCCGCCGAAAAAAGGGAGCGCGGCGGACTTCCACAATCCCTGGTAGTCGATCGAGGCATCCCACGCGGATTGCCGCACACCCTCAATGGCTTTGCGTAGAGAGGCCACCGCTCGCGTTTCGATGGTGCGGACCTCGGTAGCCAGGGTGCTGCTTTCCACGAGAAATTTCCATCGCGGGTGGGTCATCCAGGTGATTTCGGCCGCGGGAAACGATTCGCGCAGTGCGGCGACGGCAGGAAAGGTGTGCACGATGTCTCCCAGAGAGCCGAGTCGCAGGACCAGGAAGCGCGGCTCAGACATGCGGGGCCTTGCGAACGGAATCGAGGAAGTCGCGGGTGGAATGATCTTTCGGGTCGCCAACAATGGCGACGCGGATGCCGAGGCGTGCGGCGGTGGCGCGCTCGGGCACAGTTTCTACCGAGTAGTCGGTGCCCTTGGCGTGAACGTCGGGGCGAAGAAACTCGAGCAAGGCCTCGACGTTCGGTTCGCTAAAGAGCACGACGTAGTCGACGGCACGAAGTGCTGCCACCAGATCGGCGCGCGCAGATTCCGGCAGGATCGGCCTGCCGGGGCCTTTCAAGTGGCAAACGCTGGAATCGCTGTTCACGGCGACTACCAGGATGTCGCCTTCGCGGCGGGCGCCTTCGAGATAGCGGACGTGTCCGACGTGCAGCGTGTCGAAGCAGCCGTTGGCGAAGACGATCTTTGCGCCTGTGCGCTTACGCTCGGCGAGGAGCTCGCGGAGACGCTCCCGAGAGACGATTTTAGATGCGGCGTGGCGCATGGATCAGTTGGAGTCTCCGGATGCCTCGCCACGGATGGCTTCGAGAAGTTCGTCGCGCGTGACCGTGGCGGTGCCGCGCTTCATGACCACGAGACCGCCGGCGATGTTGGCGATGTGAGCGGCTTCCAACGGCGATGCGCCGGAAGCGAGCGCGAGAGTATAGGCCGCTAGAACGGTATCGCCTGCGCCGGTGACGTCGACGGCTTGATTGCTTCCGTGGATGGGAATATGCGTGAGTCTGGCGGGAGATTCGAACAGCGCCATACCGTCGCGACCGCGGGTGACCAGCAGCGAGTGCAGCTTCATTGCGGAAAGCGTCGCGCGGCCACAACGGGCGAGTTCTTCGATGTTGGCGCCGATGGCCGTGTGATGCAACGCTTCGAGCTCAGCTTCGTTGGGCGTTGCGGAGGTGACTCCGGATTTTGCGTAGGACGCGAGCGCATAGCGGGCGTCGACGGTGACGACCAGTTTTTTGCGCTTCGAAGTCACTTGGCGTACCAACTCGGGCGTGGCGATACCGAAGCCGTAGTCGGAAACGGCGAGCGCGTCCGCGGAGCGAAGCTTGCTTTGCAGGAGTTGCTGGATGCGCTTGTGACTCGCTGGAGTCAAGGGGGCCCGGGGCTCGCGATCGACGCGCAACACCTGCTGTCCTACGGTGTGCGCCCAGCCAGCCAGAAAGCGCGTCTTGGTCGGAGTGGTATGGCCCTTGAGGCGGAGAATGCCGGAAACATCCATGCGCTTTTCTTTGAAGTGCGCGACCAGCGCATCGCCCGCGTAGTCCTGGCCCACCGCGGTGATGGGGAGCACGCGCGCGCCCAGCGCTGCGAGGTTGTTCGCGGCGTTTGCGCCTCCCCCAGGCACGAGGTGAGTTTCGCGATGGCGAAGGATGAGGACCGGCGCCTCGCGGGAGACGCGCGAGATTTCGCCAAACTGAAATTCGTCGGCGACGAAATCGCCGAGGACAGCTACGGTCTTGGAGGAGAATTGTTCGACATATTCGGCTAATGCGAGGAGGTCGACGGAACTCGATCGTGCCGGGTTTTGCGCCTGGGGACGCTTCATTTCGATTGCCTCAGAATCCAATCGACGGCGGCGGCGAGATCGTCGGCGACAAAGTCAGGCTGTTTCGGCCATGTGGCGCTATTCTCGCGCAAGTCTTCCTCGCCATAACCGGTGCGGACCAGGATGCCGCGGGAGTTGGTGCCGTGGGCCAGTTCCACATCACCATAGCGATCTCCGACGACGAACGATCGCCGCAAATCGATATCGTGTTCGCGAGCGGCGCGCTGCAACAATCCGGGCTTCGGTTTTCTGCACGCGCATTCGTCATCCAAAGTGTGCGGGCAATAGTAGATCGCGGTGAGATGCGCGCGCGCGGCCGTGAGTTGCCGGGACATGAGCTCGTGGACGGTGTGCACCATGGACTCGGGGAAAAATCCGCGTCCCACGCCGGACTGATTGGTGACGACGATGACTGGCAGCTACGCATCGTTCAGCTTGCGAATGGCGCGCGCGGCGAAGGGAAACATACGAAATTGGCTGGCATCATTCAAGTAGCCAACTTCTTCGGAGATGGTGCCGTCGCGATCGAGAAAGACGGCGGGACGCAGGAGCGCGGGCTTAGGCAGAGCGCACCTCCGCGGAGGCGAGCCACGATTGCGCGGCCGTCGCAACATTGAGGGGCGAAATTCGCGTCATGCAGCGATGGTCGGTGGGGCAGCGGCGCAGGAAACACGGGCTGCAGTAGGGTTTTTCTTGAACGATGGTGCAGCGTGGAGTGACGGGGGCCGTGCCGTTGGGATCCGTGGGACCAAAAATTGCCACGACTGGCAGGCCGACCGCGGAAGCCACGTGCATGGCGCCCGAATCGTTGCCAATGAAGATGTGGCACTGAGAGAGTAGTGCGGGAAGATCGGCAACGGCAGTTTTTCCGGTGAGGTCAATGGGCGGACGGCGCATGCCGGCAGTGATGGCCGCGGACACCGCAACTTCGGTAGGTGTGCCGAACAAGATGACGTCGACATCGGACTCTCCGACTAAACGATTGGCCACGTCGGCGAAGCGGTTTGGGGGCCAACATTTGGCTGAGCCGTAGGATGCGCCTGCTCCGATCGCGACGCGCAAGGTGTTCGAACGCGCGCCGGCCGCCAGCAAACGTTCCTCGGCGTGCTGTTTTGCTTGCGAATCAACATTCAGAGCGATGTAAGACTCTCCGGTTGCGTGGTCGATCCATCCGGCGCGGTGGAGCAATTCGAGATAGTAGAACTGTTCGTGCGCTGGAATTTCGCCCTGCTTCGGTACCGGCACGGCTTTCGTGAGAAGAAGGCTGCGGCCGTCGCGTGCGTAGCCTATGCGCTCCGGGACGCCCGCGCGCCACGCGAGCCAGGCAGCGTCGAAGGCATTTTGCAACAGGAGTGCTACGTCGAACTTCTGAGCGCGTAATTCACGCGCCAGATGCTCCCGACCGGAAAAGCTTGCGTGCGCTCCATGAAGATCGTAAGGGATAAGCTGGTCGCAAACTTGCTGGTGGCGATAAATGTCTGCGACGTAGGGCCGGGCGACGATCGCAATATGGGCGTCCGGAAATCGCGCGCGGACCGAGCGAAGCGCGGGGAGCGCCATGATGACGTCGCCGACCCAGTTCGTGGCGCGGACTAATATCTTCACGCGAATGCTCTCACGGTGGCGGGAAGTTTGCTGCGCAGGTCACGGAGAAATTCTGACTCGTTGGCGATTTCGATCGAAGCAACGGCAACTTCAATGGAAAGATCCGAGATAACTGCGTGGTTCAGGTTTTGAGCGTCTTTTTCGGTGGTGACCAAAGCAATGGCGCCTGCTGATTTGGCGACGTGCTGGAGTTCGGCTATTTCCGGTTGCGAGTAGCGATGATGGTCACGGAAGGTGCGCCGACCCGCCAACTGCACGCCCCAACGCTGCAGGTCGGCAAAGAAGGCGTCGGGATTGCCGATGCCGCAAAAGGCGAAATGCGCGCCGGTGAGGGAGTGGCGCAGGGATTCCTGGCGACGATCACTATCGTGCCTTTGAAAACCCAGCAGCTTGGTGCCGGCACAATAAGCAGAGAACTTGGGAAATCCCGGCACGCGGGCAGAGGTGAACTGCGATTGATTGGTTCGGGTGAAGACGATGGCTGCGGCGCGAGTTAACGCGGACGTTGGTTCTCGCAGGCGGCCGGCGGGAAGAACAAATTCTTGTTGCAGAGGCCGCGTGGAATCGACCAGCACAATGTCCACGTCACGAGCCAGTTGCAAATGCTGGAACCCATCATCGAGAAGGTAAATATCCACACGTGCGGCGTCGAGGCGCTGCGCTTCCGCGTAACGATCCGAGCCAACGCCAAATTGCACGCGTCCCTGCAGGCGCTGCTTCATCAATTCGATCTCATCGCTGGTGCCATTGGCGCCGCGATAGCCGCGGCTCAAGATCGCTACGTGTTTTCCCTCGGCTAACAACTTTTCGGCTAGCCAGATCACCATCGGAGTCTTGCCGGTGCCGCCGACTGTAATGTTGCCGACGCTGATTACCGGTCGATTCAGACGCTTTTGTTTCAGCCAACCCTGTTTGTACAGCCAGGCGCGCAGCTTTGCCGCCGAGCCGTAGACCAGCGAAAGCGGCCAGAGAGCGATGGCGAGCGGCCGCGGAATATTCATTGCGCGGCGCCATCCAAGTGTTTTGCGATTTCGGCCATTGCGCGGGCGGTTGCGCCGCGGCTTTCGTCCACCAGGCGCTTTGCGGTTTCGCCCATGCGGCGCTGTCGCTCTGGGTCGCGTAGAAGCTCGATCCAGGCCACACCGGCGTCTTCAGGACTGGTGACCTGAATCGCGGCACCTGCGGCTATGAAACGTGATGCAGTCTCCGCGAAGTTTTCCATCGACGGACCAAAGACCGGAATTTTGCCGAATGCCGCAGGCTCCAGAATGTTGTGACCACCCGACTCTACCAAAGAGCCGCCGACAAACGCGCCGTCGGCGATGCGGTAAAGCGAAGCCAGTTCGCCGATGCTGTCGACCAGCACTACCGTCACATCCTTGGAAATCGCACCTTCCCCATTGGGGGATGGCCCATTGGTGGGTGGCCCGCCGGTAAATTGCCCATCGGGGGCCCCAGGTTTCGCTACCGGCAGTTGCGAGCGACGCAAGAATTTCCGCCTCGACTCGTGAATGAAATCGGCGGCTTGCTGAAAATGTTCGGGCTTACGCGGAGCCAGAAGCAACAGCGCGTTGGGGTACTCGCCTTGCAGCGTGCCAAAGGCGATCAGCGCGAGGGGTTCCTCGCTGGCAACCACGCTTCCGGCTACGATAACTGGATGACGGCCACGACGCTGCACCTCGGCTTCCAGCCAGTTTGAAAGCGGCGTGGGGGCGGGCAAGGCTTGGTCGTATTTCATGTTGCCGCTGACGCTAACGCGGTCGACTGGAGCGCCCAGGGCGCGGATGCGGTCGGCGTCGTTCTGACTCTGCATCAGGAAGGCGCTGGCATGACCAAGCGCGCTGCGAAGAAATGGACGCAGGAAAAATCCAAACTTGCCAAAATAGGATTGGTAGCGGGCAAACGAGCGATCCGAAATCCGTCCGCTGACAAAAACCACCGGAATCTTGCGACGACCTGCTTCCCGGAGAAAGTTAGGCCAAATCTCGGTTTCGAGTACGACCACGACCGCCGGTTGAACAGCTCGCAGCGCGCGGCGCACACAAAATGCCCAGTCCAGGGGGAAATAAATGACCGCGTCGGCAAAAGGCAAGCGTTGCCGCGCCAGCGCCTGTCCCGTCATCGTCGTTGTCGAAACGATCAGCGGACGCTCCGGATAGGCTTGCTTCAAACTTTTAGCAAGCGCCACGCCGGAGAGAACCTCTCCCACGGAGACCGCGTGAATCCAAATCGCTCCGGCCCGATCGGCGGGGAGTTTACTTAGTGAGGGAAATGAAAAGCCTAGACGTTCGCTGAGGTTCGAAAGATATTTGCCGTGGCGCAGCCCTTGAATCAGCCAGTACGGCGAGAGCAGCAGGGCGGCAAGGCCCATGAGCAGGCTATAGACGAAATACACTAAATATGGCTCCGGTCTTCACCCGGCCACGACGCGCACCGCCGCGCGCAGGGCAGGGCAACCCTGATCGTCTCCCAGGAATCGAAGGCGTCGAGATGACAAAAGTCTATTATAGCCTGATGCGAAACCCGGTCATTGCACTTCCCTGCCCTGTGGTGTGCGCCCTCGCACTCGCTGGCTTGGCGCTTGGCGGCCAACCGCGGCAGGCATCCCTGAAAGCCGCGTCACTCGAGTCGCATGAAGGATTGACGGTGTCGGCTCTCCCATGGACCGATCCCGCGCAATACAAGGAGAAGTTCCCGAAGAAATCTCCTTTTGCCGGGGGCGTGCTCGCCGTGGAAGTGGCCTTTCGCAACGATTCCGATGAAAGCGTGCGCGTAAATCTGGAACGCATCCGGCTTACCGTGCAGCTTGCTGATGACAACCGGCAGGAAGTGCCGTCGCTGAACTCCGAGGAACTTGCGGACGCGGTGCTGAAACCCAAGGGGAAAGACCCGACTGCGAGCCGGGGTCCCAAACTTCCTATTCCGGTGGGCGGCGGTTCCAAGGGTGGACGCGACAAGCATTGGGCGGAGCTACAAACAGAAGCTCAGAATGCGGGGGTGCCCAGCAGTGTTGTGGCGGCGCACAGCACAGTGCAGGGCTTGCTGTACTTTGATCTGCAAGACCAGTTTGATCTGTTACAGAACGCACATCTTTATGTGCCACAGCTGGTGCAGATGCAGAGCGGCCGCGCCTTGACCTTTTTCGACATCGACTTGAGCCGTCACGGTCCGCAGTAGGTCTTGCTGTTTCTTGGCGCGTTGCGTGCCCGAGTAATTCTTTGCAAATGGTCCGCCGGGCTAAAGCCCGGCGGCTACATTTAACTGCCACGCGACGTTACATTGCACTTCGTTTGTCATTTTCCACGGGAAATCGCGCTTGTTTGCGTGACTCATCCGCGTCAGCTAACATGACTGAGCAAGAATTCTCGACCCCAACGGACCCATGCTCAATCTTCTCGATCAACTCAATCCAGAACAACGCCGCGCCGCCGAGACCACGGAAGGACCGGTGCTGATTCTTGCCGGCGCCGGTACCGGCAAGACGCGTGCGATCACGTTTCGCATGGCGAATCTGATCGCGAACGGAGTGCCCGCCGAAGCCATCCTGGCGGTGACCTTCACCAACAAGGCCGCGGAGGAGATGCGCAATCGCGTGTCAGATTTGCTGCTGCGTGCTGGCATCCCGCCATCGCAGCCGTGGCTTTCGACATTTCATTCGCTTTGCGCGCGCTTGCTCCGCCGCGAAGCTCCCAGCGCGGGATTGCCGCGCGATTTCGCGATTTATGATACCGATGACCAGATGGCCGCGATCAAGCTGGCGATGACCAAGTTGGCTATCGAAGACGACAGTCTGACGCCGCGGAATGTGCTGAGCGCGATCAGTCACGCGAAGAATCACGGGCTCTCGCCGGAAAAAATGCGCAGCGAGGCTATCGGTCAAGACGGGCGTCGTGTGGCGAATATCTTCGCTGAGTACGAAAAATTGCTGCACCAAAGCAAAGCGCTCGACTTCGATGATTTATTGTTGCGCTCGGCTCGCTTGCTGCGTGAATCCGCCAGTGTCCGCGAAAAGTGGCAAGCGCGCTTTCAATATATCCACGTCGATGAATATCAGGATACCAATCGCGTGCAGTATGAGCTGATGCGTCTGCTCACCGGCCCGAAGCGAAATGTGTGCGTAGTGGGCGATGAAGATCAGTCGATCTATCGCTGGCGGGGCGCGGATGTATCGATCCTGATGAGCTTTTCGCGCGACTTCCCGAGCGCCCAGGTGATCAAGCTGGAGCGGAACTACCGCTCGACGCAGAACATTCTGGATGCAGCCGGCGCGGTCGTCGCGAATAATCCCGATCGCTTGGGTAAATCCTTGAGCGCCGAAAATGGCGGCGGCGCCAACCTGAAGTATTTCGAAGGGCGCGACGCCAACGCCGAAGCCGAATTCGTCGCCGGCGAACTGACCCGCATCCTTGACGACGACTCCTCGCAGACCTGCGCCGTTGAGTACCGCACGAACTTTCAGTCGCGCGCGTTCGAAGAAGTTTTCCGCCGCCGCGGTATTCGTTACAAGCTCGTGGGCGGATTCAGCTTTTACAATCGCGCTGAAGTAAAGGACGCTTTGGCCTATGTGCGCTTGGCGATGCATCCCGAGGACGACGTTTCGCTGTTGCGCGTGCTGAATGTGCCCCCACGCGGGATCGGTAAGACGACCGTGGACGCGCTGCGCGAAACGGCGCGGCTCGATAGTTCCTCGCTGTGGGACGCCATCGCGAAGTTTGTTTCCGGCGCCTCGGCGGGTCGCGCAGTCGCGCCGCTCCGCGCTTTTCAGGAAATCATCGCCAAGCTCCAGGAAAACCTCGCCAAACTTGGATCCGCGGACTTTCTGCGCAGTGTGCTGGACGACACCGGCTACATGGAGATGCTGAAGGACCGCAACACTCCCGACGACGTCGCGCGCATCGAAAATCTCGAGGAACTCGTTCGCGCTGTCGCCGAAAGCACCGAGGCTGGCGAGGAATTCTCGGACTTTCTCGATGCCGCGGCACTCGTCAGTGATGCCGATTCCTACGATGGCAAGCCCGGCGTGACGCTGATCACTCTGCACAGCACCAAGGGCCTGGAGTTCGATCACGTTTTCCTCACCGGCATGGAGGAGGGCATCTGCCCACACAGCCGCTCGTTCAACGATGACAAAGGCATCGAGGAGGAGCGCCGCCTGGTTTACGTGGGCATGACCCGGGCGCGCAAATCGCTCACGCTGACCCGCGCGGTCTATCGGCGCGTATTTGGTAACGAACAACAGCTTCGCGCGTCACTCCCATCGAGGTTCCTGACCGAAATTCCCAGTGAGCTGGTGGAGACAGTACGCGGCTCGATGGCTGAAATCGGCGCGACCCGGCGTTATGAGCCCGATCCTGAGTATTCTTACTCCCCTGAGGAATTTCTTCGGCGTGTACGAGGCAAGCCAGCTCCTTCGGCGCCACTGCCGCGCCGCCCGAGTGCTCCGTCACCTTCATTCGGCCGCTCCGCCATGAAGCGTGGCGCAAACGCCGATCCCCTTCTCGGCCAAAAGGTGCGCCACCCGGAATACGGAGTTGGCACGGTCGTTGGAGTGGAAGGTGAAGACGACGACCGTAAACTCGCGGTCACGTTCCCCGGCCGCGGCACCAAGAAATTCATCGAGCGTTACGCGCAGCTCACCCAGATGTGAGCCAGGGCAACCGCTGTTGCGCGTCAGGGCCTCTCAAGGTACATTGAGGCGCGCTTTCATCCTTCAATTCATAGCGTATCGGGCAATTCATAGCGTATCGGGCGGGGGCAAGCTTCGAGTTTGCCGAGTTACGATCGGAGACTACGGGTGGGATCACAACTCTTCCATTGTAAGAGTATCGATCAGCTTCTATCGGACTCCGAAAACGCCGAAGTTAAGCTAAAGAAATCTCTAGGCTGGCTCAGCCTGACGTCTCTGGGCATCGGGGCCGTAATCGGTTCGGGAATTTTCACGATCGTCGGCACCGCGATCGCCGGCCAAAAGCTGCAAGTAGCCTCGATTTTGAACGCACCCTTGTTGGAGTACTTGATCTATCACTCCGCATCCTTTGGCCGCCCCGGAGCAGGCCCAGCCATCGCGCTTTCGTTCGTACTGGTTGCCATTGTTTGCGGCTTTGCCTCGGTATGCTACGCCGAGTTGGCCGCCATGATCCCCATCGCGGGCAGCGCGTACACCTATACCTACGCCACCATGGGCGAACTCATCGCCTGGATCATCGGCTGGGACCTGATTCTGGAATACGCGGTCAGCAACATGGCTGTCAGCGTGGGATTCTCCCAGCACATCGTCAACCTGCTGGATTGGTTCGGCCTGCATCCCGATCTCCGATGGATCTCCCCCGCATATTTGCCTGGCGGACTATCGGATCTAGAGGGAAATATGCTCTACGGTCCGGGCTGGCACTTCGGTTTCAATTGGCCTGCCTTCGTGATCGTGATGATCCTCACGGTGATCCTGGTGCGCGGCATCCGCGAATCGGCCGAGACCAACAACGTCATGGTCTTGTTGAAGATTGTAGCCATTCTCGTCTTCATCAGCTTTGCGTCGCGTTTCATTCATCCGGCAAACTGGCACCCGTTCGCGCCCAATGGTTGGCCCGGAGTTCTCACCGGCGGTTCGATCGTCTTTTTCACCTACATCGGGTTCGATTCCGTCTCGACGGCCGCCGAAGAGTGCAAAAATCCGCAGCGTGACGTGCCCATCGGTATCATCTCTACTCTGATTATCTGCACGCTCTTGTATATCGGAGTGGTCGTCGTACTCACCGGCCTCGTACCCTGGCAGACGCTGGTTGATGACGCCGCCCCGGTCGTCAACACGCTGAAAAAACTTCACTTCAGTGGCGTCCGCCTGGTGGTGCTACTTGGCGCGCTCATGGGCATGATCTCTTCTCTGCTGGTCTTTCAACTTGGACAAGCGCGAGTGTGGTTCGCGATGTCGCGCGACGGTCTATTGCCGCGCATCTTCAGCCGCGTGCATCCGCGCTATTGCACCCCGGACTTTTCCACATGGATGGCGGGCTTCGTTGTAGGAATTCCGGCAGGGCTCCTTGACATCGGCACGCTCGCCGACCTCTCCAACATTGGCACGCTGTTCGCGTTCGCGTTGGTCGCCGGCGGCGTCTTGATCCTTCGCTATCGCGAGCCGAATCGCAGGCGCGCTTTCCGGGCACCCGGCGGTCCGCTGGCCCCCATCGTTACCATCGTCACCTGTCTTCTCTTGATGGCAGGGCTGCCGATCACCAATTGGATTCGATTCTTCGTGTGGATGGCCATTGGTCTCATGTTCTACTACAACTACGGCCGCAAACGCAGCACGCTGCGCGCCGCGAATCGGGCCTAGAGGAATCTGTAATGAGAGCGAGGGCATCCAAGTTGTCATCGGGACGCGTAGTCGCTTTGCTCTGCGCCTCCACCGCCTTGGCACTCTGTCCTCGAGAGGCCGCCGCGTGGGGCGCCAACGCTCAGAAAATCGTCGTCAACAAAGCGGTCGACACGTTACCCCCCGATGTCCGACCCTTTTTTGACGCCAACCGCGCATTTCTCGTGCTGCACGTAAGCGATCCGCTCGACGCCGAGACCAAAACGCCGAGTGAGAAGCACAACCACGTTTTATATCTCGACCGGTACGGCCGCTTTCCGTTCACCACCCTCCCCAGGGTCTACAAAGCCGCCGTCGGCAAGTACGGAAAGTCCAAGCTCGAATCCAACGGCCTGCTTCCCTGGCAAATCGGCGTCTACAACGCCAAGCTCACCGAAGCGCTGAGGCTCGGCCACTGGGAAGAAGCCAAGCTGGACGCGGCCATCCTCGCCGGCTACGTCGCCGAAGCCAACGATCCGTTTAACACCACCGAAAATTTCGACGGCCACCTCACCAACCAAACCGGCATCAACGAGCGCTTTGGCAACACCCTGGTCGACCGCTTCTCATCCTTTTTTCCGATGCGCCCGAACGATGCTTCGTTCATCAGCGATCCCACCGACCACGCCTTCGAATCCTGCCTCAATGCCCACAGTTGGCTCGAAACGATTTTGCTCGCCGACCGCAACGCGCGCCTCGCGGGCAAATCCTACGACGACGAATATTTCGACCGCTTCTACAATCTAACGGCCGCCACGCTGATCCGCCAACTCTCCGACGCCGCCACCGACATCGGTTCCTACTGGCTAACCGCCTGGATCAATGCCGGCCGCCCCCAACTCCCCCACTAATACCCGCCTGACTTTCTCGCTTCTCGTCAACCTGCTAGACTTCCACATGGCCGCAGACCGTTCTCCGCAAGCCATCGCCTCCCTTCCTAAAGCCGAATTGCACCTGCATTTGGAAGGGTCCATCCAGCCCAAGACCGTCTGCGCTCTAACCCGCTCTCATGGGGTAGTTTTCACCGAAGCCGAAGTTCGCCAGAAGTACGCCTACGAAAACTTCAACGAGTTCCTGGAAGTCTTCAAATGGGTGACCTCGTTCCTGCGCGAACCGCGGGACTACGCCCTCATTACCCGCGACCTCGGCGAACATCTCCTATCGCAAGGCGTCGTCTATGCCGAGATCACGCTCTCGATCGGCATCATGATCCTCCGCAAGCAAGTCCCCGAAGCCAACTTCGAAGCCTTGCTCGCGGCGGCCGAGCCCTTCGCCGAGCGCGGCCTGCGCATGAATTTCATCTTCGACGCCGTTCGCCAATTCGGAGTGGAAGCGGCCATGCAAGTTGTCTTCGCCGCCCAGCGTGCCAACTCTAAATTCATCGTGGCTTTCGGCATCGGCGGCGACGAGCTTGCCATCCCCACAAAAGATTTTCGCGCCGTCTATCACAGAGCCGCCGAGATCGGTCTGCGTCGCCTGATGCACGCCGGTGAAATCGGCGGCCCGGAAAAAATTCGCGAAGCCGTCGAGCTCCTTGGTGTGGAACGCATCGGCCACGGCATCGCCGCCATCCACGACCCTGCGCTGATGGACCTCCTGGCAGACAGCCGCATCCCTCTCGAAATCTGCCCGCAAAGCAACATCCGCACTGGCGCCCTGGCTGGTCAACTTCGCCGCAAGGACGCTCAGATCGAACACCATCCGCTTCCGAAATTATTCCGCCACGGCATCCCCGTCGTCCTCTCCACCGACGACCCCGCCATGTTCGACACGACCTTGCTCAACGAATACGAAAATGCGCGTCGCATGGGCCTCACCGAACTCGAACTCACGCGCCTAGCCCAAATGAGCTTCGACCATGCCTTCCGCAACGAAGAAGACCTTCGCGCGTCCCAATCCGCACTGTAGCCAGGATCCTAAGAGACATGGTCGCTTCCGTCGCCACCATCCAGCGCATCGTTGGCATTCCACGAAAATTTGACGCTATAATGCCGCACCAATGCCATTAAGCTCCGGCATCAAGCTCGGCCCTTACGAAATTCAATCTGTTATCGGCGCGGGAGGGATGGGCGAGGTCTATCGCGCCCGCGACACTCGCCTAAACCGCGACGTTGCCCTGAAGATTCTCCCGGAATCGTTCTCCCGCGACGCCGATCGCCTCCGCCGCTTCGAGCAGGAATCGCAAGCCGTCGCCGCTCTGAACCATCCCAATATTCTGGCCATCTACGACGTTGGGCACTACGAAGGTTCCCCATTCCTCGTCTCCGAGCTTCTGGAGGGCGAATCCCTGCGCGCCGTGCTCGACCGCGGACTTCTGCCGCCGCGCAAGGTCATCGACTACGCCGTACAAATCGCCAAGGGCCTTTCAGCCGCCCACGACAAGGGCATCGTGCACCGCGACCTCAAGCCCGACAACCTGTTCATCTGCCGCGATGGTCGCGTCAAGATTCTCGATTTCGGTCTGGCTAAACTTGCCGCCAAACAAGACGCCGAACCCGACGGTCCAACGATGACCTCCCACACCGCCGCGGGCGTGGTGATGGGGACGGTCAGTTACATGGCTCCGGAGCAAGTTCGCGGCGAATCCGTCGACGCCCGCACCGACATGTTCTCTTTCGGCGCCGTACTGTTCGAGATGGTTTCGGGGCACCGTGCGTTTCATCGCGACACCGCCGCGGAGACCATGACCGCCATCCTCAAGGACGACGCACCAGAAATTGGCGATCTCCCGACTCCCGTCGCACCTGCTTTCGAGCGCATCATCCGCCGCTGCCTGGAAAAGAGTCCGGACCAGCGCTTCCAATCCGCCAAGGATCTGGCCTTCGCCCTCGAGGCGCTAAGCCAACTGTCTGGAAGCAAGACTGGCGCGCAAGCCGCCATCCAGGCCGCTGCCCCCAACCCCAGCCGCAAACTTACGTTTTCCGCGGCCGCGCTCCTGTTTGCTGCAGCTATGCTCTTCCTTGGCTGGTGGATAGGACGCGCGAGTGGCGTTCCCGCATCTATTCCCAACTACCAGCAAATCACGTTTCGCTCCGGCTATCTCGGCAACGCGCGTTTTACTCCCGATGGCAGCATCGTTTACAACGCCACCTGGGAGGGTGGCCAAAATCAGCTGTACCTGGTACGCACAGATGAGGTGGGGTCTCGGGAGTTGCAGATCAAAGACGCCGAGCTTCTCTCGATTTCAAAGACAGGCGAACTGGCGGTCCGCGTCAACTCCCAGAATCGTGGCGGATATCAACGGATCGGAACCCTCGCCCGGATTCCGCTGAGCGGCGGTTCGCCCAGAGAAGTTCTCGAAAATGTGCAGGATGCCGATTGGGCCGCTGACGGACAGAGCCTTGCGGTCGTTCGCTTGGTCCCGGAGACGTCGCACTGGCGGCTGGAATATCCCCTCGGGAAGGTGCTCTTCGACAGCATCAACTGGATCAGTAATCCCAAAATCTCCCCAGACGGGCGGCTCGTAGCCATTGCGGATCATGAGAATCCCGACGGCGACGATGAAGGCTCGGTCGCCATCATTGACCTCCAAGGGCACGAGAAGAAGCTCTCCAGCGGGTGGACCTCTGTGGAGGGCATTCTCTGGTCTCCCACCGGCGACGAGATTTGGTTCTCTGCCTCCAATAGCGGCAGTTCGGAAAACCTGCGCGCAGCCACCCTGAACGGCAAGGTGCGCACCATCGCCAACGTGCCGGGCGGTATGTGGTTCCAGGATCTTCGCAACGGCGTGGCCCTCATGGTTACCCATCAACAACGCCTCAATATCCGCGCTCTGCCACCCGGCGGAAAAGAGGAGCGCGAACTTGGGTGGCTCGGATGGTCTTACCTTCGCGACATCAGCCGCGACGGAACCAAAATTCTGTTTGAGGAAGAAGCCGAGGGCGGCGGTCCAAACTACACCTCCTTCTTGCGCGACACCGACGGCTCTCCTCCGGTACGCATGAGCGAAGGCGAAGCTCGCGCCATTTCTCCAGACAATAAATGGGTCATCACGAAGCCTCTTAAGAGCAACAGCCTCACCTTGGTCCCTACCGGAGCGGGCCAAGCCAGGCAATTGACCGATGAGAGCATCAGTTACAGCACGGTTCGCTTTTTCCCCGATGGTAAGCACCTGCTCGCTGCAGGCATTGAACCCGGACACGGCGGCCGCGACTACCTTATCGACGTGAATGATGGAAAAGCCAAGCCGCTCACCCCGGAAGGTGTCGTCGGAACCGCGCTCTCCCAGGACGGCACCAAAATCGCCGTCCGAGACTCTGGGGCTCAACTCGGCGTTTGGCCCATGGACGGCAGTGGCCTGCGCACTATCCCGGGTGTTGATCCCAACTATCGCGTCATCGGTTGGAGCCCCGACGCGAGTTCCTTGTATCTGTTCTCCTCTCGTGCTTCCGAGCGCACCGGCAAGATCTACCAACTGAATCCCAGCACCGGAAAAATCGCTTTCTGGAAAGAGTTCGGCGCGAATTTGCTGGCCGGGGGCACCAACGTCGGCGCCCCGCGTTTTTCAGCCGACGGCAAAGCCTACGCCTATGTGTACCTCCAGGACCTGTCGCAGGCCTATACCATCACAGGATTGAAATAACTCATTGTCCGGTGTCAGCCCTTCGGTCACTCCGGCTGCGAATGTTATACTCCCCGCATGAAAGCTCACGTCTGGGTTATGCCAAAACGCACGGTCCTCGATCCCCAGGGCCAGACTATCCACCACGCGCTCTCCGGCCTGGGTTATGAGGCCGTGAAAGACGTCCGCCAAGGCAAATTTTTCGTCCTGAATCTAGACGGCTGGAACCATGAAGAAGCTCAGAAGCAACTGGAGCGTATCTCGAAGGAAGTCTTGACCAATCCGGTTATTGAGGAATACCGCTTCGAGATCGTCGACTAGTCCCCGCCCCCAGCAATTCACATAAGCCCAATGCGGCAATGAGGGACAATGTAGGCGCTGGGCCTTAACCCGGCGTCCCAACACATGTCATTACTACCTTCAAAACTAGCTTCAAAAAACGGCCACAGTACCTGCCTAGTGAGCACACAGTACCAACGTCCTCGCCGCCGATTCTTGAGACCATGCTACGCTTTTAAGTTAGATTTCCAGCGTTAGGAGACCCGCCGCATGTGCGGAATTGTCGGCTACATCGGATCCAAAAAGGTCGTCCCGGTCATCATCGAGGGGCTGCGCAAACTTGAATACCGCGGCTATGACTCCGCGGGCATCGCCGTAGTCACCAAGGAAGGCAAGCTTGAAGTTCGCCGCGCGCCCGGAAAACTTCGCAATCTCGAAAAAGTCCTCCAGGAATCGCCCATCGAAGGCACCTACGGAATCGGCCACACCCGCTGGGCCACGCACGGCCGCCCCACCGAAGAAAACGCCCACCCCCACCGCGACTGCACTGGCCAGATCGTCGTCGTGCACAATGGCATCATCGAGAACTATCTCGAGCTGAAAGAGCAACTCCAGAGCGAAGGCCACAAGTTCGTCACCGAAACCGACACGGAAATCGTCGCACACCTCGTCGAGAAAAATTCCCAGGGCGGCATCTGCCTCGAAGAAGCTGTCCGCCAGTCCCTGAAGCAGCTCCGCGGCATCTACTCGCTCGTTTTCCTTTCGGCCAAGGAGCCGCAGAAAATCGTCGCCGCCCGCTTCGGCCCACCATCGGTAATCGGACTCGGCGAAGGCGAATATTTCGTCGCCAGCGATATTCCCGCCCTCCTCGAACACACCCGCGAGATTTTCTTCCTGACCGACGGCGACATCGCGGTGCTCACGCCAAAGGGCGTTAGCGTCATGGACCACGACGGCCGCCCCGTCAGCCGCCCCGCCCACCACGTCTCCTGGGACCCCATCATGGCGGAAAAGGGCGGCTACAAGCACTTTATGCAGAAAGAGATCTTCGAACAGCCGCGAGCCGTTCGCGACACGCTGCTGGGCCGCATCTCCCAGGACACCGGCAAAGTCTTTCTCGATGAAATGCAAATCACCGAGCAACAATTCCGCGACTTCCAGAATGTTCGCATCGTGGCCTGCGGCACCAGTTGGCATGCGGGCCTTGCCGGTAAGTTCATGATCGAGCGACTCGCGCGCCTGCCGGTCGAAGTCGATTACGGCAGCGAGTTCCGCTATCGCGATCCGATTCTCGACTCGAAAACGCTCACGGTGTGCATCAGCCAATCCGGGGAAACCGCGGACACGCTCGCCGGGCAACGCGAGGCCAAACTCAAAGGCTCACCCACACTCGCCATCTGCAACGTGATGGGCTCGATGGTCACGCGCGAAGCCGCTGGATCGATTCTGACTCACGCCGGTCCGGAAATCGGGGTCGCCTCGACAAAAGCCTTCACCTCGCAGTTGACCGCGCTGCTACTGCTCGCCGCGCATCTCGGCCAGGTCCGCGGAAAATTGAGTGCCGACGCCTCGCGATCCCTGATGCAGGAATTTACGCGCATCCCGCACAAAATCGAGATGGTTCTGCAGACCGAAGAATCCGGCGTGTACGAAAGTCTCGCCCGCCAGCTTTTCCGTCACACCGATTTTCTTTATCTCGGGCGCGGCATCCACTATCCCATCGCGCTCGAAGGCGCGCTCAAGCTCAAAGAAATTTCCTACATCCACGCCGAAGGCTATCCCGCCGGGGAAATGAAGCACGGGCCGAACGCCTTGATCGACGAGAATCTTCCCGTCGTCGTTCTTGCCACGCACGATGAATCCGATCCCGATTCTGTCACCCGCTATGAAAAAAGCGTCTCTAACATTCAAGAAGTGAAAGCACGCGACGGCATTGTGATCTCGATCGTAACCGCGGGCGACAATCTCGCCCGCAAGTCCTCCGACTACGTCCTGGAAGTCCCCAGCGCTCCCGAGCTTCTATCCCCGTTACTCGAAATCGTCCCGCTGCAACTTCTGGCCTATCACATCGCCATCCGCCGCGGCTGCGACGTAGACCAGCCCCGCAATCTGGCCAAATCCGTAACGGTAGAGTAGGCCGCGGACTCTGCCGTTGTAGCCGCCGTTGTAGCGGCCGCTTTCCGAAGCGGGCGCAGTTGCATTCTTCTAGTGGACAGAACCGCGCTGGGCACCTTCAAGATCGAACTCGAATTTCTGGTTCGCGCGCGCCGTGGTTTGCGCGGACTGCGCGGCTGTGCTACACATCAGGCATGCCTGATTTTGCCGCTCCTGTTGAACGACTCATCGACGCATTGAAGCATCTTCCCGGAATCGGCCAGAAGACCGCCCAGCGACTCGCATTCCATCTGCTTCGCGCCTCGCCCGAAGACGCCTTCGCGCTTTCCGATGCGATTCGCAACGCGAAAGAAAAAGTCCGCGAGTGTTCGACGTGCCACAACCTCACGGACACCAATCCGTGTTTGTATTGCGTCGGCCCCACGCGGAACCACCGGACGATTTGCGTCGTTGAGGAAGCCCACAACATTCTCGCGATCGAAAAGACGCGCATGTATAGCGGGATGTATCACGTGCTGGGCGGAGCGCTGTCTCCGCTGCAGGGGCGTGGACCGGACCAATTGAAAATCAAGACCCTGGTCGAGCGCCTGAAGGAAGGTACCGTCGAAGAGATCATCATGGCGACGAATCCGACCGCGGAAGGTGAAGCCACGGCTATGTACCTCTCCAAATTGCTGAAGCCGCTGGGTGTGCGAGTAACGCGCATCGGAGTTGGCATCCCGGTAGGCGCCGATCTCGAGTACGCCGACGAAGTCACCATGCTGAAAGCCATGGAAGGCCGTCGCGATTTATAGTTTTTGCTAAATTTTCCACATCTCTGCCGTCTAGCCATTTTCGAAGTTTCAGGGTACAGTGTACTTCCGCAGGCAGCGTCCCCACGCTTGGAGTTCTGCTATGCCGGGTCTAGCCAGCTATATGGCGCAGTATGATCACGAGCATTCGTCCGTCTGGAACAAGGTCCTCCACGGCGTCGGCATTCCTATGATTTTTGCCGGCATCATCCTGTTGATTCTCACCATGTGGATTTGGGGCGCTGCGTTCTTCGTGGGCGGCTGGGTGCTTCTGTTTCTGGGTCATCGCATCGAGGGAAATCATCCTGCATTCTTCCAGGGACCGATCTACCTGCTGGTGGGACCTATCTGGGTGGCCAAGGAGATCTGGATGTTCCTAACTGGAACACAGCACGCTCCAGCAACGAACGGCTCCGAGACCAAGCGGGATTGATCGGCAATTTGCTTTCTAACAACAAGAAATGGCGGCCCAACCCATGGATGATTTTGGAAGCAGCAACCTCGCCGATGAAACAACGGAGATGGCACCTGAAACTGCAGTGAACTCAACATCCGAACTGAGAAAGCGCCGCAGCACGCGCATCGTGCAGGCGGTTCCGCTGCAGGTGACGGGTGTGGACGCGCTCGGACGGCCGTTCATGGAGCGCACCTCCTCCCTGATCCTGAATTGCCACGGCTGTCGCTATCAGTCGAAGCATTACGTCCTCAAAAACATGTGGGTCAAGCTGGAAGTGCCGCATGCGGAAGCGGACCAGCCGCCGCGTACGGTACGCGGCCGGGTCGCATGGATTCAGCGTCCGCGCACGGTGCGCCAGTTTTTCCAGGTGGCGCTCGAGTTGGAATCACCAGGCAACGTCTGGGGTATCGCGTTCCCTCCCGAGGATTGGTTTGCGCCAACAGAAGCGGAGAAAGCTCTGGCCGCAGCGGCCGCGCACGGTGCGCCGCAAGTGAATCTTCCGCTGCCTCCTCTTACCCCGCCTCCGATGCCAGCAGACACGTCAGACACGGAGTTTCACGTTTCGCTTTCGGAGCCCGAGCCTCCCGCGCCGGCCAGCCCCGACAATGTTCGCGTCTTTCCTTCGCCCGCAAGCACCACGGATGCTTCGTTGCAGCTCGCGCGTCACGTTACCCGCCTGCTGGCCGAGGCTCGACAGCAGATTCAGGCCGCGGCACGCGAAGCCGCAGCGCAGGCCGTTTCCGCCGAACGACGCGTGAGCGCGGAACAGTGGGAGCATAAGGTAGCCGAAGCCCGCGAATCGCTGACGATGGAGCTTTCCGCAGCGATCGAGCGCATTCACGAAGAATCGCAGACGCGGAGTCGTGCGGCCCATGAAGCTGTCGCGGCCGCCTTGCAGGAAGATCTGCCAAAACGTCTCGCTCCGCAGCTCGAAGAGCTCACGCGCCATCTGACCACGCAACTCTCTGAGCACGGCCTTGCGCAACGTACCGAACAGGAAGAGCAATTGACCAGCGCAGCCGAAAACCTCAGCGAAGTCGTCCAGCAGGCGGAAGAAGCCACCATGCGCCTTCGAACTGGCGCCGAGCAGGTCGAACTGCAAACCGCCGCACGCGCGGAGGCGGCCCAGCGAGCGATCGATGAAGCCGCAAGACAACGAGAAGAAGCGCTGGAGGCGCGTCTCGAGTCCCTCTCCGCCGCGGGCAATGAAGCGCATCAGCACACAACGGAGACGATCACGGCGGCCCAGGCGAAATGGCAAAGCTATCTTGCAGGCGAAGCCGAAGCGGCGCTGACGCGTTGGCAGACTACGGTTGACAGCACGTTTGCTGCGGCTCAGGAGCGCGCGGCGGGCGGGTTGAACGAACGCGCAAATACGCTATTGTCGGCGTTTCAGCAAGAAGCAGAGCGGGTTGCGGGGGATTTCCGCGCCTCCGCGGCCGAGATATCGGAAAAATCAGATCGTCAGGCCCGGGGATTGCAGGAATCACTGCTTGCGCAAACAGTGCGCGCCGAAGCCGCATCTACACGTGCTACGGAAACCTCCGAACGCCTGGAACAACTTGCTGCGCGCCTGGAGACCGTGCAGGAGCACGCTCTCACCCGCTTTCAATCGCAGGCCGATGATGTTTTGAGCCTGCACCGTAATGAATTGCATCGCCAGTCGGAAACTTTGTTGGAAGAGATCTCCGCGCGAATCCGCACGGCCTTCGACGAAACCGGCCGCGAAGCGGTCTCGCGCTTCGGCCAGGAGATTGAATCGCTCGTCACGCCACAGATAGAGAAAGCCACCGACGCCATGCAGCGTCTGGCCGGCGGCAGGTCGTTGCTCGACGCCGCGCTTACGATGCATCAAGAGCGCATTCGTGCCAGCAGCGAAGAATCTTTCGCGGAAGCCCTGGTGAAGTTCCGCGCCAACCTTGGAAGCGTGGAAGAGTTGTTGCGACAAACTGCCGATACCGTCACAACGCAAAGCCTGTCGGAGTTCGAACTCCGAGTGGAGAGCCTGAAGCAGCAAACCGTCGAAGATCTGGTCAAGTCCGCCGAATGGTACGAGAAACGCGCGCTGACGCAAACCCAAAGCGCCGCGGAGAAAGTAAGCGAACAAGTTGGGAATCAGCTCCGCGACCGGGCCGCCGACATCGCCGGCGAATTTGCCAACGAACTCGATCAGTCGAGCCGCAACTTTGTGACTTACGCACAGACACAGATGGCAGAGGTCGTCAGCGAAGCTTTCGAACGCGCCCGGGCTCTTTTTGCCGAGGCCGCGGAAACCACCTCGGCCGCATTCATCGACGAAATTCAACGCCATGCGCGGCAGGATCTCGACGGCTTCGAGGCCGAACTTCAGCGCTCCACGGAGGAAACGCGGACGCAGATGGAAGCGGCGCGTTCCGAGCTGGCGCAAAAGGTCACCAGGGAACAGGAAGACTTTTTGCGGCGCTTCCGGGACGGCATGACCGACGCCATGGAGTCAGGAGTCGCCGACGCCCATCAACGCGTACAAGCCGGATTTGAGCCCCTGCTCGAATCGTGGAAAGCGATGACCGGCGCGCAACAACGCGAGATGCAGACCATCTACTCGCGCATCGGTGAGGAAGCCGCGGAGCATTATCGCGAACGCTTGGACAACGTCTCGAACCAGTGGATGCTGGCGACGGTGACCTCGCTCGATCACCAATCGCGTGAATCCGTAGCCCGCATTGCCGCGAACGCCGAAGAAAAGCTGCGCGACACCTGTACTAAAGTGTTTGCCGACATAGGCGACGCGCTGCGCGATCGCATGCAGCAAATCGCAACGAGACTTGAGCCGCCATCGCCGAACGCTCCTCCGTCCGAGGACAATAAGCCAATGTAGCCGCTGGGCTTTAGCCCGGCGAACATTCAACAACCCAATTAATCAAATTCCCAACCGGCCCGGCGCCATCTACGAATTAACAGTTGCCTATGCTCATAAAAGCCGCTCTCAACGGAGGCCGGACCCGCGCCGAACACCCGGCAATTCCCATCACGCCGGCCGAACTCGCGGCGTCCGCAAAAGAGTCCGTAGCAGCGGGTGCTGGCGCGATTCACTTTCATGTCCGAGGGGCCGATGGCCGGGAAAGTCTCGATCCCGCCGACGTCGCCAAAGCGCTGAACGCAATCCGCGCAGCCGTCCCTGGCACGCCCGTCGGCGTCAGCACCGGCGCCTGGATTTTGCGCGACGCCCAGCTTCGCCATGAACTTGTCTCCCGTTGGAAAGTGTTGCCAGACTTCGCCTCCGTGAACTTCAAGGAAGAGGGAGCCCTGCCTCTCGCCGAGCTTCTGCTCTGCCGCGGCATTGGAGTCGAAGTTGGCCTTAGCGATGTCCAGGGCACACAAGCCTTCGTCGACAGCGGAGTCCAGCTAAGTCATCAACAGGTCGTCGCCGAAATCATGCTCTCCGAGGCCGACGTGTTCCTCCCAACCGGAATTGGTTCGCGATGCCTTCGAGTGCTTCTGGAACCGTTTGAGACGTCCACCGAAGCCGCGCTAGAAACGCTTGAACAAATCGAGGGCTTGCTCGACGCGGCGGGCATCGACCTGCCTCGCGTCCTCCACGGCTTGAACGAAACCGCCTGGGATCTGATCGACGAAGCGGCCGCTCGCGGCTACGATACGCGCGTCGGCTTCGAAGACATCCTTACACTCCCCAACGGCAAGCAAGCCCCCGGCAACGCCGCGCTCGTTACCGAAGCCTACCGTCGCATGAGCAGACCGCAGCCTCCGTGACGAGACTCACGCCAAGAGCACTACGAGTCGGCAGAATTCGGGTGCTGGGTCAGTTTCCGGTGGCGTCAATGGTAGGCTATCCGCCAAGCAAATCTCCTCATCCTCAGTGCGGCCTCACGCGGTCTGCTGAACCCATTGCTTCCGCCAGGCCGGTGCCGCAAAGGGATCCGCGAAAATACTGTGTTTCGTGGACGACTTTGCCGTTGCGGAACTCCATGATACTCACCGTATACGCCGGTCGCTCCTGGTACGTGATTGTGTATTCCGTGATCCACAGATCCCCGTTTCCGACAATCCGCCTGACGTTGAAGCCGGACGGCTTGCCGGGATGATGACTCCGCAAGGCCTGCAAATTTCTTCGCCCGAGGATCCGCTCGCCCGACTGGGGATAGTCACAAATGGCATCGTCATCGTAAATATCGTGTTCCGCGTTTGCATCGCCGGCTGCCGACGCGTGCCAGTGCGTATTTAGGGCCGCACGGATTTGTTCCTCTTGCATGGACTGCTCTAGCTTCGGTTTGGCTTCCATGTTCACTTACCTTGCGCAGTCGACTTACTTTGTGGAATGAAACCCGGAACGCCGCTGCTCACCACTGCATTCAGCCGTTGTCTGATCTGAATTCGATTGATTTCGTCGAGCGCGTCTTCCGGAAGTGGCGAGATATCGAAATTCTCTCTCGCACGGGCCGCACTCCTGGGCGTGGTAAGCAAAGCCGTGCCGCGCTGCACCGCCCAAGCGAGCAGTACCTGTGCCGGCGTCTTTCCAACTCGCGCGGCGATCGCTGATATGACTGGATCCTCGAGGAGTCCCGGCTTCATCCCGTGACCTAACGGCGCAAAAGCCAGAAACACAATGCCCCTCTCCTTGCAGAACTCCAGTAGCTCGGTTTCCGGGAGATACGGATGTGACTCTACCTGAACCACGGCTGGCTTGATTCTCGCGGATTCATAGATGGGCTTCAGCATGTCTAACGTGATGTCTGAAAGTCCGATCGCCCGACACTTGCCGTGATCCACGAGAGTTTCCAGCGCTTTCCAGGTGTCGAGCAGCGTCACATCGTGATCGTAAAGGACATTACCGTTTTGATCCCGCGGATCCTGGTTGTCCCCGGGTTGAAATGCAAATGGAGTGTGAATGAGATAGAGATCCAGATACTTAAGCCCAAGTTTAACCAGACTCGCCTCGAAAGCCGGTTCAACACGCTCGGGCCGGTGATTGGAATTCCACAACTTTGTGGTAACAAAAATGTCTTCGCGCGTTATTCCGCCACCGGGCCCTCCACCGGCAAGTCCTTCCTGCAACGCCCTGCCTACCTCGCGTTCGTTTCCGTATCGTTCCGCGCAATCGAAGTGTCGAAATCCGGCTTCCAGTGCGTCTTTGGTCGCAGTTATCGTCTCGGCTGGGTCGGGGATTAGGGTGCCGAAACCGAGTGCGGGCATATGGCCAGCACCATGGTTCAGTGGAATTCTCGTCATCCGCAGATCAGAGGACGTATTCATTGGTTACACCTCGAAGCTAGTTTTGCGTCCGGCGGGACCGCTGATGCGCTTGGATGCCAAGTGTCGCAGAATGGACGCAACGATTGATTATCAAGCTGCGGAAAAAGTTGGATTTGTCATCCCGAACCCGCGTCGTTTGCGGGTGAGGGATCTGCTGTTCGCAAGAAAACCAAGGAAAAAGCGGATTCCTCATCCCGTTCAAAAACCGAACGGGGTTCGGAATGACATATTTTTGAGTTTTTTCCGCTGGCTGTTAGTCGCTGAACCGGAGACTATCCACCACCAGAATTCCGAGCCGTTAGCCTCTAACTGGCGAGCCCGGTATAATAACCATCTGCTCTCCTATGGCTAATCATTCCTATCTGCGCGTCTGGACTCGCGACTTCTCCGACTCCACAATGATCGCGGAATTTGCTCGCTTCCTCACCACCGCTCCGCTTTCCGCCACCAAGACCAACTTCACCGAACTCATCGTACAACCGGTGAATGCGACCGAGCCCTCCGTGGCGGAATGGGATCTCCGCGCTCTCAATTCGGGTCCCGCCGAAGTCGCCGCTCTCGCCATCCAGAATCTGAATTCCGATTCCGCGTATATCGCGTCCGCGAATTGGGACCTCTGGTTCTTCGATGTCGAAACGATGACCTGGCGCCGGGAGCCACAACCCCTGATCCTCACGTGCCACGGCCTCCACTACGATGACGGCCTCGCCCTCACCGCCGGCCACTTCACCGCCGACCTCGGCTTCGAGCATTTCTTCACCGGGCACGGCGGCTTGCTGGCTCCGGGTGCCGCGTCGAATCCATTTGATTCCTCCGACCATCCGATAGAGCATACCTTCCGCCAGTGGATGGCGGTACCCAACAACCTGAAGGAATATCACGCAAAGACCCGCGAAAACATCCAACAACTGTTCAGTTGGGTGGAAGCCATTGAGCGTGCCCTTCCTGTCGAGCGCAGTGAATTATGGTCCGAGGGAGAAGAAAACTTTGAAGCGCGGCTGGACGCAATTCTGGCGCGGAGGTAGCGCACTGTTGCTGGCCTGCATTCCCGCGCACGCGCTCGCGCAACAACTGAATTCCCCGCGCAAAACAGAAACCAACGTGAGCACCGCCGCCACGCAACGCAACGACGAACTCAGTCTCGCAGGCCTGCGCCCCGGCCGCGACGATATGACCAAAGCGGAACACCTGTTCCGCAAGCCCTCCGCCACAAAATACGATGGCACCAATAAGATTTGGCAAGACCCCTGCCGCCATCAACTGTTGTCCATCATTCCAGATCCTAACGGCACGATTCAGGAAGTGCGCGTTGCCCAAACCAACGCCAATTCCAACTCCAGTTCCAACGCCAACTCCGTTTCCACCGAAGCATGCGCGTCCGCGGCCGAGTCTCATTCGCGCTGGGTTACCGGCCACGGCCTGGTTATCGGCGACGCTTGCTCTCGCGTTATCGCGCTCTATGGGCAACCCGGCTCTCGCGGTCCTTCCACCAAAGACGGCCAACAGTTAGAATTGTTGTACTACGCCTTCGATTGGGCGGGACCCGACGTGCCGCAAGTCATGGCCGTACTCTGCACGCCGGAGAGGAATGCCAAGCCCGGGCGAGTGGTAGAGATCACCCTGGCGGCGCCAAGTCTCTAATGAGCAAACCCACGCAAAGCGCCACAAACGAGTCCACGACCGGTGCCATAACCGGCGATTGTCGTCACGCCGCTGCTAACAAGCGCATTGCCATGCCGTCCTTTACCTCGTGGGGTAAGCGAGAGGGCTCGAACCGCAAAGTCGCAACTTCCGGAGGACTCTTTCTGAGAACCCTACAATTAGCCGCGTTGTGTGCGATCTGCTTCGCCATGGGTTGTGGCAATGAGACGCCCGCGACGAAATCCGAGCCGGCCCCTGCGCCAAAGCCCGCGGAGCCCCCTGTCCCCGATGACGTCCAGGCCGGCGCGCAATCTCTGCTCGGCTCGGAAACGACGGTGTTGCTGTTTGGGGATCTTGCGAAAACCGGAAAGCAGCAGTTTCTGGCCGCCAATGTGGTCCCCAAAACGCCGAAAAACAATCTGCCTGGCACGGTCATCACCCGCGGCGTCATCGCCGAAAATGATGACGGCCAGTGGACCGAGATCTTCCGCTGTGACGAACACTTGAAAAACGCAAAAGGCTACCTTGGCCTTACGCCACTTTCTTCGGTCACCGGCTGGCGCATCCAGTTCGAACAAGATCCCGTAAAGGGCCTGCAACTCTACTTCACTCCCCTCAAGGGCACCGACGACGACGCGCACGTGCTGCCCATCGGCGTGCGCTGGAATCCGAAGACCAAGCGCTATCAGTCGCTCGACCACAACTACGAAAGCTTCTTGCTCGAAGCACCGACGATATCCGGCACCCCGAAATCAACCTTACGATGAGCGCTAAAGCAAAAACGGCCACCACGAACGCTGCCAAGACTCCCGCTGAGAAACCTTCCTCTTCGTGGGCGAATTTGCTCGGCTTGGTGCCTTACCTCAAGCGCTACCCGGGCGCCATCGCGCTCGGCATGCTCTGCCTCGTGTCGACCAGCCTGGTCGGAAACGTCATCCCGCTTACGACCGGCGTCATCACCGACGTCATCGCGGGCAGTTCCCGGCCATTTGAATCCAGTTCGCAAGGACATTTGCTTTCCGGCTCGTTGCTGAGTCGCTCCATTCCCTTTTACGCCCCGCACAGCCGTCACGCGCTCGGCATCTATTGTCTGATTCTTCTTGTATGCGTTCTGCTCAAAGGTGCTCTTTCGTTTGCAACGCGGTGGGTTCTCATCGGCGTCTCGCGCGACATCGAGTTCGACATTCGTGGCGACCTCTTCAATCACCTCCTGCGGATGGAGCCCGAGTTTTACGTCCGCAATCGCACCGGCGAATTGATGTCTCGTGCCACCAACGATCTCAACAACGTCCGTATGGTAATCGGTCCCGGAATCATGTACACCGGCCAAACGCTGGCCACCATGGTCCTCGCCCTCTTGGTCTTGGCCAAGCTGTCGGGTTCGCTGACGCTCTGGATTCTCCTGCCTGTCCCGGTCGTCTTTGTTGCCGTCCGCCACTTCGGCAAGGTCATCCACGAACTTTACGAAAAAATTCAAGCTTCGCTCGCTTCTCTTTCCGCGAAAGTGCAGGAGAATCTTTCCGGAGTTCGTGTCGTTCGCGCCTATGCCCAGGAAGAAGCCGAAATCCGCGAATTCGACGAGCCCAACCGCGAATACGTTTCGCGCAACATCAAGCTGATCCGCACTTGGAGTATGTTTATGCCCTCGCTCCAGGCCCTGATCGGCACGTCGTTCTTGATCGTGCTCTGGCAAGGCGGCCATCAACTCCTCAGCGGCAAGATTTCGTTGGGTGCCCTGATCGCCTTCTACACTTACTTGGGCGTCCTCGTCTGGCCCATGATCGCTTTGGGCTGGGTAACGAATATCTTCCAACGCGGCGCCGCCTCCACCGGCCGCCTGAACTACATCCTGCGCGCCACTCCTCAAATCGACGACCGCGCCGCCAAAGTTCCACCCGAGACGCCGATCGCCGGCGAAATCGAATTCCGCAATCTCACATTCACGTATCCAACAAATCTAGCCGGCAACGGCGCCAACCCAAGCAAGCCTGGTAGCGCCGGCATCCCTGCCGGCTCTTCGCAATCTTCCGGCGCCACCAAATCCAACGGAGCGGCCCATGCTGTCCTAACCGACATCAATCTGAAAGTTCCCGCAGGCTCAACGTTAGCCATCGTAGGTCCCACCGGCAGTGGCAAGACGACGCTGGCCTCCCTCGTCGCACGCCTCTGGGAATCGCCCGACGGCCAGTTGCTCATCGACGGCCGCCCCATTCGCGAATGGCCCCTCGACAGCCTGCGCCGCTCGATCGGCTACGTTCCGCAAGACACCTATCTCTTCACCGAAACGGTCGGTGGCAACGTCGCCTTCGGGCTTCCCGAATACGTCCACGATCAGGTTCGCGCCGCCGCGGAAATTGCCAACCTCGATTCCGACGTCGAATCCTTCGCCAAAAAATACGACACCGTAGTCGGTGAGCGCGGTGTCACCCTATCCGGCGGACAAAAGCAGCGCAGCGCCATCGCTCGCGCCGTCGTCCGCGATCCGCGCATCCTGATCCTCGACGATTCCCTTTCCGCGGTAGACACACAGACTGAGGAACGCATCCTCACCCGTCTCCGCAGTGTTATGGAAGGCCGCACCACCATCTTGATTTCGCATCGCACTTCCACCGTGCAGGACGCCGACCAGATCGTAGTCCTGCGCGACGGCCGCATCATCGAACGCGGGACCCACGACGAACTCCTCGCGCGTGAGGGCTATTACGCCGATTTGTACCGCAAGCAGTTGCTGGAAGAAGAGCTCGAAAACGCATGAGCAACATTCACGAAGAAGAAGCGCTCGGCAAAGCCTACGACGCACACCTGTTGCGCCGCCTGCTGCAATATTTGCGCCCATACCGTTGGCGTGTGGTTCTGGCGCTCGCGCTTGTGGCCATCGTCACGCCGCTCGAACTCGCCCCACCCAAATTGTTCCAGATTGCGATCGACAAATATCTCGTTCCCGGGATGCATCACGCCATCAACGAGTCCCAAGCCTGGCGCGGTGTTCTGATCATCAGCATCGTTTTCTTCGGCGTCCTCGTTTTCGATTTCCTCGCACAATACATCCAGATCCGCATCATGCAGCGCGTCGGCCAGCAAACCATGTACGACATGCGCACCGCGATCTTCAGCCACATTCAGCGTCTGCCCATGACGTACTTCGACCGCAACCCGGTCGGACGCCTGGTCACCCGCGTTACCACCGACGTCGACGCCCTCAATGATCTTTTCGCCGCCGGCGTCGTCACCATGATCAACGACTTCTTCCTCCTCGCGGTCCTCGCCGGCTGGCTTTTTTCCATCGACCGTCGCCTCGCCTTCGACGCCCTCGCCGTCCTCCCCTTCATCCTCGTCGTCACCTATTTCTTCCGCCTGTTCGTGCGCGACGCCAACCGCCGCATTCGGACCGCCGTCGCCAGCATCAACTCCTATCTCCAGGAATACATTTCCGGCATGAGCGTCGTGCAGCTCTTCAACCGCGAACAAAAAGCCCGCGCCGAATTTGGCCGCCGCAATCGCGACAACATGCTGGCCTGGCGCGACGCCATCCTCGCGTTCGCGCTCTTTTACCCAGCCGTGGAAATCCTCAGCATCTTCGCTATAGCCCTCATCTATTGGTCCGGCGGCAATCGTGTACTCAACAGCACCCTGAGCCTCGGCGTCCTTACCGCTTTCACGATGTACGCCACGCGCTTCTTTCGCCCGATCCAGGACCTCAGCGAAAAATTCAACATCCTGCAGTCCGCCATGGCCGCCTCTGAGCGCATCTTCAAACTCCTCGACGAGCCAGCCCCCGCGGTCTCGCCCGCCGACGCCATCCGCCTCGAAGCCCCACGCGGCGAGATCGAATTCCGCAACGTCTGGTTCTGCTACGCCAACAAACCTGAGCCCTCCGAAGAGGATTGGGTCCTCCGCGATGTCTCCTTCCGCGTAGCACCAGGACAGACCGTCGCCATCGTCGGCCACACCGGCGCCGGCAAGACCACTCTCATTTCCCTGCTCCTGCGCTTCTACGACGTCCAGCGCGGACAAATCCTCCTCGACGGCATCGACATCCGCAAAATCAATATCCAGGACCTCCGCCGCATGTTCGGCATTGTCCTCCAGGATCCGTTCCTCTTCACGGGCACGATCGAGTCGAACGTCCGCCTGGGCTCCCCCGGTATCGACCGCAAAATGGTAGAGCAAGCGTGCGAAGAAATAGGCCTGGCCGATTTCATCACCGCGCTTCCCGAAGGAGTAGCCTCCTCGGTGAACGAACGCGGCTCCACGCTCTCGGTAGGCCAGCGCCAACTCATCAATTTCGCCCGCGCGTTGGCCCACAATCCGCGCTTCCTGATCCTCGATGAAGCCACCTCAAGCGTGGACACCAAAACCGAGTTCCAAATCCGCGAAGCCCTTGACCGCCTGCTGAGCGGCCGCACCGCCCTGGTCATCGCCCACCGCCTAAGCACCATCCAACACGCTGACCGTATCCTCGTCTTCCACAAAGGCCGCCTCCGCGAACAAGGCGCCCATCAGGAACTCCTAGCCCAACGCGGCATCTACTACCGCCTCTACCAACTGCAATACAAAGAACAAGAACTGCATCTACCATCAGCCACGCAAGGCGACGACCCGGCCATCCTGCTCCCGCCCCCCACCCCGCAACCCGCCACCGACTAACTCGCGCGCCGCCAACGAACTGGTAGCGCCGGCATCCCTGCCGGCTCTCAGCGCACGCTGCAACGCCCCCGTCAACTCTATGTCTCCGTGAACTCTGTGCTCCGACCACCGTGCCCTCTGTGTTAATCCCTTCTTTTTTCCGTTCTTTCTGTCCGCGCCGCCCGCTCCACTTCCGTAAACCCCTATGAGATGATCACCACGCGAATCCAACACTGCAGATGACACCGATCTCCCTCCTACTCTCCGCCGGCGAAGCCAGCGGCGACATGTACGCCGCCCGCCTGGCCACCGCCCTAAAGCAACGCGCCGACGTAAAAATCTTCGGCATGGGCGGCCCGCAAATGCGCGCTGCAGGCGTAGACATCGTCACCGACTATTCCGAAGTCTCCGTAGTAGGCATCACCGAAATCCTGAGCCACCTGCCGAGCTTGATCCGCGCCATGCATCATCTCGTCTCCGAAGCCGAGCACCGCCGGCCGCAACTAGCCATCCTCACCGACTTCCCCGGCTTCCACCTCCGCCTCGCCCGCAAACTCAAAGCCCGCAAGATCCGCAACGCCTATTACATCTGCCCGCAATTCTGGGCCTGGCGCCCATGGCGCGTAAGAATCGTCCGCCGCCGTTTCGCCGAAGCCCTCTGCATCTTCCCCTTCGAAGAAAAGTTCTACGCCGACGCAGGCGTCCCCGTGAAATTCATCGGCCACCCGCTGGTAGGCGCGGTACACGCGACCGTCGATCGCGCCACGTTCCTCCGCGAGCAGCAACTGAATCCGGCCCTCCCGGTCGTCGCCGTTCTTCCCGGCAGCCGTCGCGCCGAGCTGAACCAACATCTCCCCATCCTTCGCGAAGCCTGCCTGCGCATCTACAAAGAAACCCAAGCCCAATTCGTAGTCGCCGCCGCTCCCCACAACAACCCCGCCTTACTCCGCGAAGGCTGGTCGCCCGAACTCCCGCTCCGCATCGTCGAAGGCCGCACTTACGATGCCCTCGCCTCCGCCGACGCCGCCATCGTCTCCAGCGGCACCGCAACGGTCGAAACCGCACTCCTCGACGTCCCCATGGTCGTCGTTTACCGCGTAACTCCCCTCACCGCTTTGCTCGCCAAGCCCCTCGTTCAGACACCTTTCTTCAGTATGGTGAATCTAATCGCTGGGAAGCGCGTAGTGCCCGAACTGATTCAGAGCGATTTCACGCCCGAGCGCGTCTCAAGGGAAGTGCTGCTACTTTTGCGCGACTCTGCAGTGAGAGCCGCCATGCGCGCGAATCTGGCGGAAGTCCGCAATCGTCTCGGTCCCCCCGGAGCCGTCGACCGCGCCGCCGACGCCATCCTCGACCTTGTTCGAGACGATTGGGTCCACACTACCAGTGGCAACGCTAAGTGAGGTGTCTGCTATCCTATATACAGCCCTGGTGTGCCACCCGGTTCGCTTACCCGCTGCTTTGCAGCCTTGGGTCGCCAGCTCATTGAAAGGGGTCCGATGACCCGCATTACAAAATTTAGTCCTATGTTCACCACCATCACGTCTCTGCCTGCATGCTTACTTGCATGCCTGATCTGGTTCGCCTGCTCTGCCGCGCCGTCGTTTGCACAGACGCCTCGCCCGCCCGCATTTCTCGCCGAACATTACGACGTCACCGCCACGCTCGATCCCGTCGCCCAATCGCTCTCCGCGGTCGCCAAGGTCGAGTTCAAAGCGCAGGAAGTTTCCGGCGGCGTGCGCGTCGAACTGCACCCCAATCTTGACGTACGCGACGTTAAATCCGCCGACGGCAAATCTCTCAGTTTTGAGCGCGACAGCGGCAACACGTTGTTCCTCACCGTGCTGTTACCCTCATCCGTATCCACCGGCACCAAGGTAACGCTCACCTTCACCTACGCAGGTCTTCTCGCAAACGAGGACAATAGCCCCATCCCCGGTGTCAAAACCGCCGTCATCAGCAAGGAAGGCGCGTACCTGCTCCTCCCCTCTCGCTGGTTTCCGCTCACCAACTATCCTTCCAACCGCTACACCGGCACATTCCGCTTGAATGTTCCGGATTCCTTCGCGGTCGCGGGCACTGGCAAAGCCTCCGCCCCCTCGCCGATGCCTGGCAAGAATCCCGCCGAGGGCGGTCGCCTCCTCTACACCTTCCAATGCGACAACGCAGCCCCCAATGGCACCTTCGTAGCCGGCGAGTTGCAGCTCAGCCCCGAGCAGGCCGAAGGCGTGAATGTCTCGGTGTATGCGCCGCGCTCCGCACTCGGCAAGCCATCTGACTTTGCCGCCGATGTTGCGCGCGCCTACACCATGTTCTCCGACATGTTTGGTCCGTTGAGCAATGCCGATGTATCGATCGCGCAACTCCCCGACGGCACCCTGCGCGATTTCGCCGCCCCCGGTCTTCTGCTGTTGAGCAAGCGCATTTGGGATCCCAAGGGCGCCGATCGCACCATCGCACGCCTGGTCGCGTCGCAATGGTGGGGCATCGCCGTTATACCCGCGACCCCCGGTGATGTGTGGATCAGTGACGGCCTGGCGCGCTACTCCGAAGCTCTCTACGCCGAGCAAAACGCCGGCCGCGAAGCAGGCCTGAAAGCCGTCGATGAGTTCGCCGTAGGCGCCCTAATGGGTGAAGATGCGGCGCCAGTAGCGCAAGCCGCGCGCCTGGCCCCGTACTCCAGCGACTACCGCTCGGTAGTGATGAACAAAGGCGCGATGATCTTCCACATGCTGCGCGCCCAGATGGGCGACCCTGCCTTCAAAGCCCTGCTCCACGACTTCTACGCCAAGTACAACGGCAAGACCACCACCATCGACGATTTCGTAAACCTCGCACAGCAGCGTGTCGAAGCCTCTGGCAAGCCCGGCGATGCCGTACCTCAACTCCGCGGGTTCTTCGCGCAGTGGCTCAATTCCACCGGCGTTCCCGACTTCGCCATCGAGTACGTCGTCTACCGCACCAAGCAAGGCTTCCGCGTGGTCGGCAAAGTCAAGCAGCCGCTCGACACCTTCAGCATGCCCGTGGAAATTCGCATCGAGACCGAAGGAAATCCCGAGACCAAAGTAGTCGACGTCGTGGGCACGGAATCATCGTTCACAGTCGAGACTTTCGGACGCCCCAAACCCGGCGGCATCAAGATCGATCCGAACAACGTCGTTCTCAAAGGCAGTAATTCCCTGCGCGCCCGAGCCGCCATCGCCCGCGGCGAAGAACTTGCCGAGCAAGGCCGCTACTATGACGCCATCGGTCAATATCAGCGCGCCCTCTCGATCCAACCCAATCGACCGCTAGCCAACTTCCGCATGGGCGAAGCCTTTTTCTACCAAAAGAACTATCAGGCCGCCGCCAACGCTTTCCGCGAAGACCTCCAAACCGTCCCGGAGCCTTCCGAAAAGTGGACCGAAGTCTGGAGCCACATCTACCTCGGGAAAATCTTCGATCTACTGGGCCAGCGCGAACGCGCCGTCAACGAATACAGCAAAGCCAAGCAAACCAACGACGACACCGGCAACGCCCAACAAGTCGCCGAGTCCTTCCTGAAGAAGCCGTACTCCGAAGGAGCAGTCAGCGCAGCGGTCCCAGGCGGCGTAAGCGGCGCCCCAGCCCAAGCCCCAACCGCAGCCCCAGCCGACAACCGCCCAGTCCTAAAACGCCGCCCCGATTCCCCCTGATTCGCGACACGCTGATTCAAGCAGGATCACCCGTGGGCTGCGCTGATCGCCCCGTCGCCATTCCCGCTGATGCGACCTCCCTGTAGCCGCCCTCGCCGCGAGGGCGGGGTTTAGGTTCAGCACTACCTCGACGAGCATTTCGACATGCATGGTTTTACGCGCGAGCTGGGCTGATCGTGCCATCCCATATCCGGGCGCAGCACTGCCGCACTCCCACCGTCGGCCCTCAACTCTCACGCGCCTCGAACCGCAGGTTCCCAGCTTTGGAAAAATTGCTCCGCCCTCTTTCGGGTTGACATCTTACCCAAACCAGCGCATCCTCCTCAGGTCAAATGTCTACCCAACCACCCGCCGACCGCCTCGAACTCCTCCAAGGCACTCTCGACCTCCTGATCCTGCGCACTCTGATCTTCGGCTCCCACCACGGCCAAGGCATCGCCCGCGCCATCCAGCAAACCTCCGGCCACGAACTCCTGGTCGAGCACGGCGCCCTGTACCCCGCCCTCCAGCGCCTCGAAGAACGCGGCTGGATCTCCGCCAAATGGGGAACCTCCGCGAATAATCGCAAGGCCCGCTTTTATTCTTTAACCAAGGCAGGTCGCAAACAGCTCGTCAAAGAAACCACCAAATGGAATCGGCTGGCAGCCGCCATCGCACGGATTCTGGGTTCGGAGGCTGCGGAGGAGTAAGACCATGTTCAAGCGCAAGCGCGACGCAAGCGATTTCGACGCCGAAATCGAGGCCCACCTTCAACTGGAAGCCGAGCGTCTGCGCGCCGAAGGTCTCCCGGATCGTGACGCGCAAGCCGCCGCTCGCCGCGCCTTCGGCAATGTCACCCACGCGCAGGAACGCTTTCGCGAATCCCGCTCCGCGCGTGCAGCGGATCATCTCTGGCAAGACCTCCGCTACGCTCTTCGCATGTTGCGGAAGTCCCCCGGTTTCAGCGCCGTCGTCATCCTCACCATGGCCTTGGGCATCGGAGCCTCCACCGCCATCTTCAGCGTCGTCGATGCCACGCTGCTGCACCCCCTGCCCTATCCGCACCCCGAACAACTGGTCAGCATCCGCGATGATCTCCCTGGCGTCGCCGCCCAGGACGTCGGAATGTCCGTGCCGGAATGGCACGATCTACAGCGCTCCGGCATCTTTGACTATGTTTCGCCCTTGGGCGGCGGCGACGTGAACCTTACCGGCGCTTCCCATCCTGAGCGCATCCGCTTTTACAACGTGGCGCCGAATTACTTCGCCTTACTGGACGTCAAGCCACAACTGGGTAGCTCGTTCAACCCCGACGATCACACCCCCGGATTTACTCTGGAAGCTCTCCTCAGCGATGGCTTGTGGAAGCGTTCCTTCGCCTCCGATCCCCACATTCTCGGCAAAAGTCTCCGCCTCGACAACGATCTATATCGTGTCATCGGCGTCATGCCGCCCGGCTACCGCGATCCGGGAAGCACTCCGGAGCAACGGAACATCGAAATTTGGTGTGCATCCGGCTTTGCCGCTGACCCCGCTCCCCCTCCCCAGCGCAGTCTGCGCATTCTTCCCGGAGTCATCGCGCGTCTCAAACCCGGCCTGACACTGGCCGCTGCGCAGAGCCGCATCGATGCCTTGGTGGCTTCCATGCAAAAAGATTTTCCGAAGGATTATCCGCTGCGAACCGCTTGGACGATCCGCCTGGTCCCGCTCCGGGAGACCGTTGTCGGCAACGTTCGCCAATCCTTGCTTCTCCTGCTGGGCGCTGTCGCATTGGTGCTCCTCATCGGCTGCGTGAATATTGCCAATCTGTTGCTCGCCCGCGCCAGCGCCAGAGGGCGCGAAATGGCCCTTCGCCAGGCGCTCGGCGCCGCGCGCAGTCGCCTGGTGGCGCAGTTGCTCACAGAAGGTTTGCTTCTTTCGCTGGCCGGTGGAATGGCCGGGCTAATCATCCTTTTCTGCAGCCAGGGATTGCTGGCGCAACTCGTGCCCGACAGTCTGCCCCGCCTCAATGCCCTCTCCATCAACTGGTCCGTTTTGCTTTTCGCTTCCGGCGCCTCGCTCCTTGCCGGCCTGATTTTCGGCCTGGCTCCCGCCTTGCACGCTGCGAAGCCGGATTTGACGTCTGCGCTGAAGCAGCAAGGCCGCGGCTCCTCTGGCTCCGGCGGGCAGGCGCACACCCGCCGCGCGTTGGTCGTCACGGAGTTTGCCCTGTCTTTGGTGCTGATGATCGCCGCCGGCCTGCTGCTCCGCAGTTTCGCCGATTTGTTGAATGTGGGTTTGGGATTCAACCCGCAGAAAGTGATGGCGATGCATGTCTGGCTGCCCATTCCCAATGATCCCGCAACCGACATCTACCGGACCGCCGCCCAGGAGGCTCCATTCCTGCGCGAAATTCTTCGTCGCGTGAATACCTTGCCGGGCGTCGAGGAGGCTGCCGTCGGGGATATGGCCGCTCTTCCGTTAGGCCACGATCGAGATGATCTAAATCCATTTTCGTTGATCATCGAAGGCCACGAGACTCCCGACAACGAGGCTCCCTTGGTCAACGTCTCGATCGTTACCCCGGACTATTTCCACCTGCTACGCATGTCCTTGGTTCGCGGCCGCCTCTTCGGCGAATTTGACGATGAAAAGGCGCCGCCGGTCGCGGTGATCAACGAAGCCTTTGCCAAGACCTACTGGCCACACGGAGATCCCCTGGGCCAACACCTTCGGCTCAACGACGCCCGCGGTGGCGCAGCCCACACCGACTGGACCACCGTTGTCGGAGTGGTCGCGGACGCTCGTACCGAGTCCCTTGCCCAATCGGGCGTTCCGCAAATCTATATGGACTCGTATCAACGACGCTCCAAAGATCTGGCCATTTTTGTCCGTGGGCCGCTCGACCCCGGCGCGATTCCCGCACAGTTGCGCGAGCACGTTCAAGCCGTCAACCCCGAACTTCCCGTTTTCGGCGCGCAAACGCTCGACGATACCGTATCCGCATCCCTGTCCGAGCGGCGATTCTCGCTGGAAATGGTCGCCCTGTTCGCCGTCACCGCCCTCTTGCTGGCGGGCCTCGGTATTTACGGTGTGATTTCGTACATGGTCAACGAGCGCACTCACGAGATAGGAATCCGTTTGGCTCTAGGCGCGGGAAAAAACAGCATCCTGCAGATGGTCTTGCGTCAGGGCTTACGACTCGCCATGGTCGGCACCATGGCCGGGCTCCTCGCGGCCCTAATCGTCGCGCGCCTCATGGCCGGACTGCTCTATGGCGTCAGGCCGACCGATCCCCTGACCTTCGTAGCGGTCGCCCTCCTCCTTCTCGTCGTTGCCCTTTCCGCCTGCTACATCCCAGCCCGCCGCGCCATTCGCGTGGATCCCCTGGTCGCCCTCCGCCACGAATAACCAGAACGGTTCTGTGAGGGCGCGGCACTGGTTTACCCTAAGCTTCGAAGGGTGCGCCACAACTTGGGCCCAAACACTCAGCTCCATCAATTTTCCATCGAAATCGAACTCCACTCCACGACCCAACCCCGACCCGCCTTGCATCTCCCCCATGCATCCCGGCAATCTAACCGCATGCCCGAACTCCCCGACATCGAAGCCTATCTCACCGCCTTGGCTCCACGAGTCGTCGGCCAACCACTCCAGCACATCCGCCTGGCAAGCCCCTTCCTGCTCCGCACCGCACAGCACCCGCTAACCGAAGCCGAAGGCCGCACTGTCCGCGAACTCCGCCGCATCGGCAAACGCATCGCCCTCGGCATCGACAACAACATCTGGCTGGTCCTCCACCTGATGATCGCGGGCCGTCTCCACTGGCGCGCACCGCAAGCCAAACTAGCCGGCCGCAACACCCTAGCCGCCTTCGATTTTCCCAACGGTTCACTCATCCTGACCGAAGCTGGCGCGAAACGCCGCGCCTCCCTGCATGTCCTGCGAGGCGAGGAAGAACTGCGTTCGATCGACCCCGGCGGCATCGACGTCTTCGCGTCCGATCTAAACGCCTTCCGCGCCGCGCTGACCGCGGAAAATCGCACCCTGAAGCGCGCCCTGACCGACCCCCGCCTCCTCAGCGGCATCGGCAACGCCTATTCCGACGAAATCCTCCACGCCGCCCAACTCTCCCCCATCACCCTAACCCACAAACTCAAACCAGAAGAATGGGACCGTCTCTACTCCGCTACCCAACAAACCCTCCAACTCTGGATGGATCGTCTCCAAGCGGAAGCCCAGACCAGCTTCCCCGAAAAAGTCACCGCCTTCCGCGAAGGCATGGCCGTTCACGGCCGCTACAACAAGCCCTGCCCCCGCTGCGGCGAAAAAGTCCAACGCATCCGCTACGCCGACAACGAAACCAACTACTGCCCCCGCTGCCAAACCAACAACAAACTCCTAGCCGACCGCGCCCTCTCCCGCCTCCTAGGCTCCGACTGGCCCCGCACCCTAGACGACCTAGAATCCCTAAAGCACCGCTAAGTAAGAATGTAGGCGCCGGGCTTCAGCCCGGCGCGCGCAGAACCGCGATCGCTCTTCCCGAGATCGCTCTTCTACATTGAAAATTCCAGACAATCCTGGGCACAATCGATGTCAATCCATCACAACACGCCGCCATCCCGATCAACCAAAAAAATCGCTGGACAAGAGCTTAATCCAATGGTAAAATACCTCATGAATATCTATGCCTTGAGAGCGCCGGATCAATCTGGCGCTCTTTTTGTTTAGCCACAGGAGAGTGGACGACCTAAACCCCTGCACAATCAACACTTGCAAAAGTCTATCAAAACAAGGCACTTCAACTATCTTTAGAATGAATACTTACGAAAAAGGGGAGGGGGAGGGGTAACCAGATCCTAACTATTTACGCGAGGGCCGCAGCCGGCCTCGAACCGCCGATCCGCAAGCCCTTCCAGACGCTCTTGAAGGTTTCGCAACTCTCTAAATCGAACAATACAAAGTAAATCTTCTCCAGCGAGGTGCCATTCTGTAGATGCTGCACAACCTCATGCAACATGATCTCCGCGCACTCCTTCATCGGGAACCCCGCGACGCCCGTCCCGATGGCTGGAAACGCAATGCTCTTGAACCCGTGCTCCGCGGCAATGCGTAAGGCGTGCGCGGTGGACTTGCTCAAAGCCTCTGCGGTGGTGCTGCCGCCAAGCTGCATGCTCGCCGCGTGTATCACGTGCTTGGCCGCAAGCTTGCCGCCGGTAGTGATCGCGGCGTAGCCGACCGGTATGCTCCCAATCTCGTTACACTCGCGTTGAATCTCATCGCCGCCTTTGCGACGAATCGCGCCGGCAACGCCACCGCCGAGAAGCAAATCATTGTTCGCCGCGTTCACGATCGCGTCGGTTTCGATCTCGGTCAGGTCGCCCTGCTGGATCACTAATTTTTGCGCGAGCTCTATCGAGATCCCTTTCGAGAGCCCCTTCGAGAGCCCCTTCGAGAGCTTTGATTCGTTTTGGGCTTTCATGGTCTTGCCGTTCTTGCGGAGACTAGTCTTGGGTGTTGGCAAATTTTCGCTCCGATACTCCAGCTCTGTTCGGGGCTGACTCGTCGAGCACCACGACTTCCCTTCCCATGCGGCGGGCAACAAAAGCGCACCGCGTGATCGTTTCGTAAGTTGTTTCGGCTCCCTTGACCAATTTAATCAACTTGACCACTTTCCTTCCCTCGCCGCTTTCAAGAAACCGCATGCCGATGCAACGACCGGCGCAAAAGGTGATCTCCGCCAGTTCCGTTATCGACAGAAAGCCGGTGCTCGCGAAAATCGCATTTGGTTTTGCGAATTTGTCGAGAATGGTGAAAAGTTCGATTTGCATTTCCATCTCGTCCGGAAGCGTCTCGATAATCAAATCCGCATCTCGGATCGCATCCTCCACCGTGTGCGCAAGCGACAGGCGTGCGGCAGCCGCATCGCGCCCTCTCGTTTCTAGCACGCCACCCACGACCAATGATTCGTGATTGCGCGCAATCCAGGCGGCAGCCTTCGCGAGGCGCTCGTCGGAAACGTCTTCGAGAACGGTGTCGTATCCGCTCTGCGCGGCAATGGATGCGATGCCGCGACCCACAGTGTCCGCGCCGATCACCGCGATGGTTTTCACTTCCACGCGCGCACCATTTCCGTCTCGAGCATTTCCGTTACGCCCATCTCTGTTGCGAACGTGCGATCTTCGTTAGTATCGCGGCACGTTCGGATCGATCTCGAGCGACCAGCGCTCGATGCCGCCGGCCAGCGACTTTGCCTGCGCCACACCTTGCCCGCGCAGCCACACCGCGACATCGAGGCTCCGCATCCCGCGATGGCAATAGACGATGATTTCGTCGTCCGAATCCAGGGCCTGCAGGTTCGCCGGCACCGTGCCCATCGGAATCAATTTTGCCCCTTCGATGCTGCAAATATTGAATTCCCAGGGCTCGCGCACGTCGATGAGCGCCAGTTTTTCGCCGCGATCCAGCCGTTGCTTCACTTCGGCTGGCGTGATTTCCAGATTGTCCATTAGGCCAGTTTGTCCATTAGGTTGGTTTGTCCATTGAGTTCGTTTCGATGCGAAGCTGTCCGCTTCGCCTCTAACGAAATTGAACCACACTATCGGAAGACAGGAAAGAGCGGACGAAAGATGGGAAAGAGCGGGCCTGCGGAACTCAGGATCACAACGGGTTGCACGGCGCTCGGAACTATCCAGATTGCATCCTCGGTTGGGCGAGGCTGACACAGACAGGAGTGTCTGTGCTACTTATTTCACTTCGTCGGCGACCACCTTGAGTCGTTCACTTACCCTGGAAGTTCGGCTTGCGCTTCTCGAAAAACGCGCGCAGACCTTCGGAGCAATCCTCGGACGCGAAACACTTCATCTGCTCTTCGACTTCGTACTCCAGCGCTTTGGTCAACTCCGCACGTTGATTCCCAAACAGAACTTGTTTCACCGCGCGGCTCGCCGTGCGAGGTCCGTGGGCTATGTTTTTCGCGAATGCCTTCGCTTCAGCCTCCACTCTATCCACCGGAACGAGGTAATTCACCAGGCCAAGCTGCAATGCGGTCTTTGCATCGATCATTTCTCCGGTGTAGAACATCTCCGCGGCCTTGGCAGGTCCCACGAGCTGCGGCAGAAAAAACGTCCCGCCATAATCCGGAAATAATCCCACCTTCGCGAAATTCTGCCCGAACACGGCCGCGTCGGAGGCGAAGCGAATATCGGCGGCCAAAGCGATATTCATGCCCGCACCCGCCGCAGCTCCGTTGACGGCCGCAATCACCGGCTGCCGCATGGTGCGAATCTTCAACACGGCCTGCATACCGGCGCGCAGCAGCGGCTCCAGATCCGCAACGTTGTTTTCCTGCCGTCCCTTCCATATCTCCGCCAGATCGCCACCCGCGCAAAACGCCCGGCCCGCACCGGTCAGCACCACGGCATGAATATTCTTATCGATGGCGATCCGACCCAACGTTTCGTTCAACGCTACAGCCAGATGGGTATTCAGCGCGTTGAGCTTGTCGGGGCGGTTGAAAGTCAACGTGGCAACACCGTCTTCGTGCTTTTCCAGGATCAGGGCATGTTCCGGAACGGTCTGCGGAGAGGTGCTCATCACGCCTCCTGTTCGGCTTCGGGATAATCGCGTTGTTTTTCGATTTTCTTTACGAGCTGCGCCAATTTCCGGAAATGCACCAGTTTTTCGCTCTTCTTGTCCCCTTCCGCGCTGGGCGTCGCCGGGAGCACGTACACACGGGCGCCGTACAGTGGTTCCTTCTGCAATCCGCATTTGCATTTGCGCTGCGCGAACTGTTCGTAGGTCAGCTTGCCATTGAACGCCACCACCCGTGGCGCGAACTCTTCGAGCTTTTGTGAAAGCACGATGCGGCCCTCCGCGAAGTCGGCGCGGGAAAGCTCTTCCACAGTCTTCGACGGGCGCTTGACCAGGTCGGTCAGGCCGATACCAAACTCGATGACACGCTTGTCGTCGTGATAGTCGAACGGTTCGGGGACGACGCCGCTCTCAAATAGGATCGGCCAGAACGGGTTGTCGCGGCCGGCGTAGTAGTGCCCAACGCGGACGGAGGACTCCGTAGGATTGCAGCCGACAATCACCAGCTTCATTCCCTTGCGAAGATGGTCGGGCAGTGTTCGCATGTTCTTACCTGAACCTAGAAAGCATCCGCAACCGCATGACCGTGAATGAGATACGGCGCTTGCAGAATGACTTGCCAAGTGGGCGATAGCGAACCGCGAAAGATGCGCATGAATTGAGTATTAGAATTTGGCAGTTGCAAGGCACGAGCAAGCGTTGCCCATCTGTGATACGCCTACAATCCACTTTACCCCGCAGCCCAAGCATCGTCAATAAGGGGCTGAATGCATGGTATGCAAAGAATTCCCCGTATTTCCTGAATCGCGCTACCAGGGCGCCTCATCCAAACTGCTAGCGGATATGGGAACTTCTGTACACTGTGCTACCGTTATAAGTGGATGCGTCGCAGCTTCGAGCATTACTTTTGGCGCATCGCAGAATACGGCATTGAGCACATCCCGCCCACATCGGCTCGCTTCCACGGTCGTCCGCGAGGACGAGCCCGTGCTTGTTGCGGCTGCGAAATCCGGCGACGCGGCGGCCTTCGAGGAGCTCGTTAATCGCTACGAGCGCAAGATCTTCCGCTTGACCATGAACATCACGCGGAACCGCGAAGATGCGGAAGACGCGATGCAAGACGCGTTCATGAAGGCTTACTCCCACCTCAGCGGCTTCCAGGAAGACTCCCGGTTTTACACCTGGCTGGTGCGCATCGCCGCCAACGAGGCGCTCATGCGCCTGCGAAAACGCCGCCCAAATCAATTTTCGATCGATGAGCCGGTGGAAGGCGAAGACGACTTGATGCCACGCGAGATCGAAGACTGGGGACCCAGTCCGGAACAGCGGTTCGCACAAACCGAACTGCACGGAATTCTGGACCAAGTCATCGATCAACTTGACCCGGACTTCCGAACGGTCTTTGTGTTGCGAGATATCGAGGAACTTTCCACGGAAGAAACGGCTGCCACCCTGGGCATTTCGGTTCCCGCGGTGAAGTCGAGGCTATTGCGCGCGCGGCTCAAACTTCGACAGAAGCTGGACCGCTACATGCACGACAGGAAGCCAAATTGAACTGCAGGCGCACCCTTCTCGAGGTGTCGAACTACATCGACGGCGATCTGGACGCCGCGCTGAAGCAGGAGTTGGAGCAGCATCTCAAAGATTGCCCAGAGTGCGCGATTTTTGTGATCCAGACGAAAGCGACCGTCGAGATATTTTGCGATTCGCAGCCAGTAGACCTGCCGCAAGATGTGCGCGCGCGTCTGCACGAGGCCCTGAAGCGCAAGCTCGCTAATCCGGGAACGTGAACTGGTAAGCCAGTAAGAAAATCCCAGCGACAACTATGCGAATGCCAAACAAATGCTATGCCTACTTCTACGTCGCAGGATCGTTCCAGCCCACCCAGATCACAGAAAAAGTTGGTGTCGCTCCGACGAAATCATCCATGGAAGGGGACCCGATCCAGACAAGCCAGATGGTGCGAAAGAGCAGCCGATGGGAACTGCACTCCCGTCTAGAAAAAACGATGACATTGGAATCACACGTTTCAGACGTTCTAGATCAGCTCGACGCGAACAGCCACGCATTCAAGCAGCTCAGCAATGAGCTTGGTGGCGTCATGGAACTTGTTGGATATTTCCACGACTACTATCCAGGCCTGACCTTCGAGCGCGGCATCATAGAGCGGCTCGCGGGGTATTCCCTGTCGGTGGATTGCGATTTTTACTACCTGGTGGGCGAGAATGAGGATTCATCGCTGCCGAACGCCAAAGGCTCTTAATCCAAGGCTTCGAGACGGCTAATCTAGTCTAAGGGTTCAAGAACTGATCTATTTGCGGCGGATTCGGACCAAAGCGGTAATTGCCTACCAAAGCCTTTTTCGCGGGCGACTTTGTAGACTTTCATCGCTACGGCTAGATCCCACGAGGCGATTCCGTTCGATTTGAAGAGGGTAACCTCGGTATCGCTGGTGCGGCCGCTGGTCTTGCCGGCGACCACATCGGGGAAACGTTTCACTCCGGTCCAGCACGATTCGTCGCCGTGAAATGCGATGATCAGGTCGCCGGCTTCCTGCCGCGATTGCTCCACCGAATCAACCACAATCACATCCGCGCTGGCTACCGCTTCGTCGTTGAGTTCGCGCTTGTGTGCGTGGTTCGCGCCAATGGCGTTGATGTGCACGCCACTGTGCAGGTCGGCGCCATTGACTACGGGTTGAACCGCAGTGGTGGCGGTGCAAACGATGTGGGCGCCGCGCACGGCCTCAGCGGCGGACGACGCCGGGCGCACAGAAACGCCGATGCGCTGGCTCATTTCCCTGCAAAACGCTTCGCGCTTCTGCGGGTCACGTCCGAAAGCGCTCACGGAATCGAGTTTGCGCACGGTGGCAATCGCTTCGAGTTGCGTTCTCGCCTGGCCGCCGGTGCCGATGATGGCGGCGACCCGCGCATCGCGCCTCGCGAGATACTTGGTGGCGACGCCAGAAGCTGCTCCGGTCCTTAGCTGGCCCATGTAGTCCGCTTCGATCAGTGCCAGGAGTTCTCCGGTCGCCATTTCGTAGAGCGGAACCAGGAAGCGCAAGTTGCCGCGCACGTAGGTGTACTGCTTCATAGCAAGGTAGCCGGCGGTATAATCCGCCGCAGCCATATAGTGAAAGAAATTTCCACCGGGAAACTCAAAGCGTCTTCGCGGATGAACGACTACTTCTCCACCCGCCTGCTTGCGTGAGATTCCTTCGACGGCATCGACGGCCATCGGCATGGTGAGCAGGACGCGAACTTCGGCTTCGCTGATATGCAGCGTCATTCTTTCACTCCGACCTTTACACTTTGAGCTTACACTTCGACAGTCACACTCCGATTAGACAGGCCTTGAACCATCTTACCCTAAGGAGCGATTTCGATCTTTCAGCGCGCGGCGGCTTTCGCGGGTTTTGGCGGTTTACCGCGGCTTGGCTTTGACGGGGCCTCGCCGGGTTCGCGAACGCGGCGGATCACGGTCTGAATCAGCCGGTATACCCGCTCTTGCTTGCTATCGTCCAGGGTGCGAAAACGAAACTCCGGTTCGCCGTTCGGGCCCTTGCTGAGGCGCACGGGCAATTGGCCGCACAGATTGTTCTCGATGAACGCGGTTTCGTATCGGGATTTCCTCCCATTCCAGGTGTAGGCGCGGAGGGTCGTGAAATCGCAAGGTTGGCCGTCAGGTCCACGTGATCCGGCTACCAGATATTGCGGCTTTTCGCCGGAAGAATCGCTCACACGGTTGAGCTCAAACCAGGCGACCGCCCGGACATTGGCGGAGGAAAGACCTTCGCGGACGGGATCGGGAAGATCGAGCTCCACGAAGCGGGCCACGACCCAGCCTGCGATGGGGATGCTTTGGTCGCCTGGCTGCGTGGTGGTGTTGGTTTCGGCGGTGCGCGCGGCGGATTCACCTGGCGGACGGGTAGCTACAGCCCGAACGAGATACCAGTCCTCTTTCTTGTCCTTGTCGCCGGAATCGTTCACGGGCTCTTTGTCGTCGGTGACCTGAGTCCAATCGGCTACGCCGCGGCCGACGATTTCGACGGGAACACCGCGCCCAAATTGATAGAGGCGGGGCTCGGTGCGGCCCGGCTGGACGCGAAGGTTGGTTTGTACCTTGGTGCGGCCGTGGGCTTGGATGGGGATGGCCTGGGCCTGTTGGAGAAGCTTGGTGCTGCGGCTCCAGAGTGCCGGCTCGAGGAGCTGGCGGCCGTCGATCCAGCCGATCTCCCCGTCGGCGGTGCGAATTTTCACGCTGTCGTTGCGGCGAGCCAGGACGTCTACGTGGTCGCCGTAGTGGAGGGTATCGACGGGCTCGCGCACCTGCGCCACACTGCTCCAGAGGGTGATGCTGCGCTCGCTGATGTACGCGTCGCCGAGGGATTCGTGCTTGGGCCGCAAGAGCCAAGCCGCTACAACGACCAAAATGAGCAGCGGCACCGCGATCAGCAGCTTACGCTTCATTCCGTATCACCGAAAATGTCGTTAAAAGTCCGAACGATTCCCACTTTGTTGCTGGCTCCCCGCGTATCAAAGGTTGCTGACGCAGCCGCCGACACACGTTCACGACGAACGTCGTGAGGGGTGTTCCTACGGAGTGATTCCGCGTCGTCAACAATTGTAACCGATTCCATGGCGTCGTCAGGGCCGAGGCCGACAAAGTGTTTCTGCTACAATTCGCGGCGTTAGCGATTTTTTGGAGGACTAGTCGCTACCACGGCTATGGGCATGCCTGTTTTGACTCTAAACCCCGCCCTCCAAAGGACGGAGGGCGGCTACAGGTTGTCGCTAGTCAGAGTGGTGCTTGAGAGATCGTTTTATGGCGAGCTTGGAGATTCCTGGTGAAATATTTCGATAGGCTTCAGACTTTGTCGCTATTGGTTCTCCGCGTGGTGTTGGGGATCATTTTTCTCTATCACGGGTATCCAAAATTGACGCACACGCACGGAAATTTGCAGGGGGTCTTCGTCGAGCATGGCTTGCCTGCGTATTTTGTGTACGTCGCGGGGATTCTGGAGACGTTTGGCGGCGGGTTGCTCTTGTTGGGACTGTTTACGCGGGTCGCGGGGTTACTGCTGGCAACCGAGATGTGCGTGGCGATCTGGAAAGTGCACAGTTTGCATGGGATTTATGCGGTGCGGGATTACGAGTTTCCTTTGACGCTGGTGGCGGCTTGTTTGGTTCTCGCTACCATTGGAGCCGGATTGATTTCCCTGGATCACCCAATTTTTGAGGGCGGTCCACGAGGAGGCGGGAACCGGGGCGGTGGGAAGCCGCGAGCGGGTCGAGGGCGCGAGGACTAAGGCACGTTGGGGTAACCAACCGCCTGCGAATTCATCCTACAACTGTCAGCCCGAAAAGTGGGCCTTGCCGTAACGGGGGAAACGATGGCTCAACGAACGGTGCAGCTGGGAGCGATTGGAATCTGGACAGCAGGGCTCGATGCATTCCCAGCGGCTCGAGTCCAAGAGGCGGCTGCCGAATTGGAGGAGCTAGGCTTCGGCGCGCTTTGGTTTGGCGAAGCCTTCGGCCGTGAAGCGCTAACGACCGCGGGTTTGCTGCTAGCGGGAACGAAGCGAATCGTCATCGCTACCGGTATCGCGAATATTTACGGCCGGGATCCGGTTGCCATGGCGGGCGCGCAGAAAACCTTGGCGGAGGCTTACCCAGATCGCTTTCTGCTGGGACTCGGTGTGAGTCACATTCCCTTGGTAGAGAAGTTGCGCGGCCATCGTTACGATAAACCGGTTGCCACCATGCGCGCCTATCTGGATGCCATGGACCTGGCTCCTTACCAGGCCGTTCCACCGTCGTCGAAGCCGTTGCGGGTATTGGCGGCACTGGGGCCAAAGATGCTGCAATTGTCCGCCGAGCGGGCGGACGGCGCACATCCGTACAACATCACTCCAAAGCACACTGCCGAGGCCCGTGCACTGATGGGGCCGGGTCCCTATTTGTGCCCGGAGCAAGGCGTGGTCTTACAGACCGATCCGGTCAAGGCGCGAGCCATCGCCCGGAAATTTTTGGCGATCTATCTGACCTTGCCCAACTACACGAATAACTGGCTGCGCCTGGGATTTGAGGAAGCCGATTTCAGCAACGGAGGCAGCGAAAGACTCATCGACTCCGTGATTGCGTGGGGGGATTTGAAGGCGGTAATGAATCGCATCCACGAACATCATGCTGCTGGCGCGGACCATGTTTGCGTTCAGGTCCTCACGGACGACGCTAAGACGCTTCCGATGCGTGAATATCGCGAGCTGGCGTCGGCGATGCGCAGGAACTAACTCCGCGCTTTGAGGACGGAACGGCGCAGGCTTCGCGCCACTCGAATCCAGCTTACCGTTTGTTAGCGCGTGATTGGTTGGGATGTCGTTACCGAGGCAGTCGCCGCAGGCACTGTGCCGGTCGGGGCGATCGGTAGTGCGATCCACAGGATGATGTAGGCCAATAGGCCTGTGCCTGCGCACAAGAATGCCAGCAGCCAGCAAATGCGGATGATGATCGGATCGACATCGAAATAGTCGGCTAAGCCGCCACAGACTCCCGCGATCTTTTTGTCGGTGCTGGAACGCACCAGGCGCTTTTTGCCGCCGGCGTCCCAGTCCCCTCCGAATGATTGAGATGGGGGCTGCTTGGCGCCGCAGTTGTAGCAGAAGTTTGAGCCGTCGGTGATGCGCTTTTGACAGTTGACGCAGATCATCGCTGCACCTCCACAGAGCTGTAACTCGGTATTTCTACCATTAGATACGGTTTTGCAGGGGAAAAAGTTTCCTTTTGGCTGGGTGAGGCGGGGGCGGCTGCATTGCCCTCAGCGGCTGAAGCCGCGTCATATGGGGCTGCTTACGACACGGCTGAAGCCGTGCCCTCCCGCCCTTGGGAGACAACGCACCAGCTGGGAGGGGCAAGCCCCTCCCCTACAAGGGATTGCGGAATGCAAGGGATCGCGGGATGCAACGGGTTGTGGGACGCAAAGCGCTGCGAGATGTAACGATTGCGGGATGTAACGGATTGCGGAATACAAACGTTGCGTGCTGGCGTTGCGGAGGCTAGTACTCTAGGAGTTTCTTGACTGCGGCGGTTAGGTGTTCGGTTTGGGGGAGAATGGCGTCTTCGAGTTTGGGTTGGTAGGCGCAGAAGGTGTCCATGGCGGCTACGCGGGTCACCGGGGCGTCTAGTTCCTCAAAGAGTTCCTGGGCTATGCGGGCGGCTATTTCGGCTCCGTAGCCGAAACTGAGCATGTCTTCGTAGGCGACGATTACGCGGTGATTTTTGCGAACCGTGGCGGCGATCGCTTCCCAATCGTAGGGCGAGAGAGAGCGGAGGTCGATGATTTCGGTGGAGATGCCTTCGCGTTCGAGTTGCGCTGCCGCGACTTCGGCGCGGTGAACGATAGCGCCGTAAGTGATGATGCTGACGTCGGTGCCTTCTTTCACGAGGCGGGCTTTGCCGAACGGCACCGTGTAATCGGAGCCAGGATATTCAGAGCGATTGTACGGTTGGCGATAGAGATGCTTGTGTTCGAGGAACATCACCGGGTCGTCGCAACGGATCGCGGTGCGCAAGAGTCCGGCAACGTCGAGCGCGGTGGAGGGCATCACCACGCGAAGGCCGGGGCAGTGCGTGAAGATCGATTCGCCGCTTTGACTATGATAGACGCCGCCGCCGGTGAGGTAGCCGCCGATGGCTACGCGCAGCACCGCGGGCGATTTGAAATTGCCGTTGGAGCGCCACCGGAAGACGCAGAGTTCGTCGCGGATCTGCATCATGGCCGGCCAGATGTAGTCGAAGAACTGGATTTCGGCGACGGGCTTCAACCCGCGGACGGCCATGCCGATCGCCCGCCCGACGATGCTGGCTTCAGCGAGCGGCGTGTTGAAGACGCGGTCGGCGCCATATTTGCGTTGGAGGCCGGAGGTAGCTTTGAAGACGCCGCCCTTCCCTTTCACGTGCTTGAGATTTTCTTCCCGGCTGGCGTCGGCGACGTCTTCGCCGAAGACGGTGATGCGTTCGTCGCGAGACATTTCGTCGGAGAGCGTGGCGGCGACCATTTCGACCATGGTCTTCGGTGCACCGTGGAGCTGAGGTTGCGCGACGAAAGCAGCGGACGTGGGCTCGATGTCGGGCGAATAAACGTCGACGCGGATCGACTCGATCGACGGCGGCTCAGCAGCTAACGCCGCGTCGCCGGCTTCACGGACTTCGCGATCGACGGCGGCTTCCAGGGCTTCGATTTCTTTTTGGTCCAGCAGGCCTTCGCGAATCAGAAAGAGTGAAAATTTCGAGAGCGGGTCGCGGTGGGCTTCTTCTTCGCGTTCTTCGGCGGTCTTGTAGAGCTTTTCGTCGTCGGAGAGCGAATGAGAATAATGCCGAATGACGTGCGCGTGGATCAGCGCGGGGCCGCGGCGCTGGCGGCAATAGTCGACGGCTTCCTTGCCGACAGCGTAGCTTTCGAGGGGATCGGTGCCGTCGCACTCGGCGACATGCAAGCCAGGGAAACTGCGCGTCAGTCGCGAAATGCTGGCGCCGGCGGTTTGCACTTCGATCGGAACAGAGATGGCGTAGCCGTTGTCTTCGATGACGTAGAGTAGGGGAAGTTTTTTCGAGCAGGCGACGTTGAGCGATTCCCAAAACTCACCTTCGCTGGTAGCGCCATCACCGGCCGAGACGTAAACGATCTCGTCGTTGTCGTGGTGAACGTGCTTGCCTAGAGGTGCTTTCTTGGCCTGGGCGAGCGCCTTTTGGCGATCCTTGTAGTACAGAGTTGCTTCCGCGGAGCCGACCGACTGCACGAATTGCGTTCCGGTACAGGACGAGCGACTGACGATGTTCCATTTCGCGTGGCCCCAGTGCGAAGGCATCTGGCGGCCGCCGGAAGCTGGGTCATCCTTCGCGCCGACCGCCTGCAGCAGCATTTCGAGCGGCGTGACGCCCAGCATCAGGCACAGGGCGCGATCGCGGTAATAGGGATAAACCCAGTCCACGCCGGGACGAAGAAGCAACCCCATTGCGGCCGTTACGGCTTCATGGCCGGCGCTGGAGATTTGGAAGTAGATCTTGTTTTGACGCTTCAGCTGAATTTCGCGGTCGTCCAGGCGGCGGGAGAGAAACATGGTGCGGTAAAGGCGAACGAGGGTATCGCGGTCGAGGCCGCGAAATTTAACAGTGTCCAGTTTTGCCACTTTGACGCGAGTTTGCACCGCCATTCAGTTGCCCTCGTCCTGAAGTGGCCTCGATAGGCCTGAGAAAGCTAATTATACCGGAACGATTTCCATTGTGCGAATCGCCTCCCACGGCCGTGGTCTGCGGGTCACGTCTGACCGGAGCGGGCGGTGAATTGCCCGCCAGGCCGCAAACTTATTCCAACGAATCAAACTGTTTTAGAACGTCCGCAAATTCCGGTTCGCCCTCGCGGACGACTTTGGGATCCGCACCCTTGAAGAGATCGTCGGCTGGGATGCGATCAAGCCACTGCTGTTCGGAAAGCTTTTCGTGGGCAGAGAAATAGAGGCGGACCAAGAGCTTTACGGAGCCATCTTCTTGGGCTTTTTGGGCGCCGGTGTCGGAAGACGGGTGTGCCTTTGGTTTCGATTTGGGCTTGGTTTTGGCGGCTTTTTTCGGCGCCTCTGCGGATTCGGCTGGTTCAGAGGCCGCGTTGTCGTTTTCGCCGCGATCGAACTTTACCTGAAGCTTTTTGTCGAGGCGAAATGCCTGCTTCCATCCCTCGAGTTTGTGGCGCGCTTGCTGGGCTTTTTCTTCGTCCGCGCCAAAATCGAAGAGCATATAGGTGTGGGCCATAGGGAAAGTCTGCGATGCGCCCAGCCGCAAGTCAAGATGGGGGTGGGACTTGCGCGCCTTTCGGGGGTCTTACACGCCAGCTTACAAACGGGCAACAATTGGTGCATGCCCCGGTCACCCCTGATGGGAGGCCATGTATTTTGCGCGACAATCCGCCGTGACAATGGCCGTAAAGTTACAATTCAACGACAATTTTTGCGTGCCCCGAAGTCGATTGGGCTTATGATTCCTACGTACGTGGAATGGAGCCTGTGAACCGCCGCACCCCAAATCGACGCCGAGTTCTCGCCGCGCTTGTGTGCCTGCTGGCCGTCGTCTTTCTTTATGTGCCGTTCGCGGCTGCCGCCTGGTCGAGTCGCGCCATGGCGTGCTGCACCAAGGGCTACTGCAATATTCCACAGCACCATCACCAGAAGGCTCCAGCCAGTTCCACGACCGCTGAAGACTGCGGCCATGATGGCCACAATATGAGCGGCATGATGGACTGCTCAATGTCCTGCTGCCAGGATCCGGACAAGCCGGTGGTGACCTCGGTGGCGTTTGTGCTGCCGCCCGCGACGGCTGCCGCCTCCGCGATCATTGTTACTCGCGCCGTTGAGCGCGTGCATTCCATCGAAATTCCTCGCACGATCGAACCACTCTCGCCTCCTCCTCGAACGGACAACGCGGCCCTCTAAGGACCGCCTACTCTCCTCGAATTTGTCCGATTCACACTGGCCGCGACTTGACGTCGCGCGTGCTCGCCCACCAGAGGAGGAAAAGATTTCATGCGACGCGCAATACCGTTGTTCGCCGCTCTATTTTTGTTAGGAAGTACGGTTCTGGGAACTGTGTTCGGGACCGTGCGCGGGATCGTGCACGACCCACAGCATCGTCCGCTCTCCGATGCAACCGTTACCCTGCAAGCGAACCAATCTGCTTTTACGCAAACTTTCCAGACCGATGCTGAGGGACAGTTCCACTTCGATGCAGTGCCGCTGGGCAGTTACGTTGTGACCGTCTCGGAGGCAGGCTTCCAGACCGGGCAACAAAGTGTGAGCGTGCTTTCCGGGACGGCTCCGATCCTTCATTTCGAACTGCGGATCGAGGCGCAGGTCCAGTCCGTTACCGTTTCCGACTCGGCGCCCGCGCAGGGCGAATCGGTGACGCCCACCACGCTGGTCGATCGCGAGCAGATCATCCAGACGCCCGGCGCTTCGCGCACAAACAGCCTGGCGATGATCACGGACTACACGCCGGGGGCTTACGTCACGCACGATCAACTGCACATTCGCGGCGGCCATCAAGTGAGCTGGCTGATTGACGGTGTGCCCATACCCAATACAAACATCGCCAGCAATCTTGGCCCGCAGATCGATCCGAAAGATATAGACACCGTGGAAATGCAACGCGGCAGTTACTCCGCGGATTACGGCGACCGGACGTATGGAGTCTTCAACGCGGCTCCGCGCACCGGCTTCGAGCGCAACAATGAAGCCGAGCTGATTTTAAGTGCGGGCAATTTCTATCAGACCGACGACCAGCTCAATTTCGGCGGGCACACCAACCGCTTTGCCTACTACGCCAGCGTCAACGGAAATCGGACCAATCTCGGACTGCAAACGCCGACGTCCGCGGTGATTCACGATGCCGCGAACGGATTTGGCGGGTTCACGTCGCTGATTTACAACCTGGATTCGTCGGATCAATTGCGATTTGTGGCGCAAGCCCGCCGCGATTTTTATCAGGTTCCGTTCGATCCGAACGACCCCAATACGCAAGGCCAGTATCTGCACGATGCCAACCGCGAAAACGATTCGTTCGCCACGTTTTCGTGGGTGCATACGTTCAGCCCCGGGCTGCTGCTAACGGTGTCGCCGTTTTTTCATTACAACAGCGCGAACTATGAAAGCAGCCCACTTGATCTCCCGAGTTCCGCGACGCAGGACCGTTCGTCGAAGTATGAAGGCGGGCAGGCGACACTCGCCTGGGTTAAGGAACGAAACAACCTGCGAGCGGGCCTCTATAGTTTCGCCCAGCAAGACGATCAGAAATTCGGGTTGATTTTTAATGACCAGAGTCAGCCAAATCTCTCGCCACCCGTCGTCGTAAATCCCGATGGCAGCCTGGAAGCGGTGTACGTCGAGGACCAGTTTCGGGCAACGTCATGGCTTACGCTGAATGCCGGAGTTCGCCAGACACATTTTTCCGGGGTCGTGGTTGAAAATGCGACGAGTCCACGATTTGGCGCCTCCGTCCGCATTCCCAAGCTGAATTGGGTCTTCCGCGGATTTTACGGACACTTCTATCAGGCGCCCCCTTTGGAAACGGTCTCCGGGCCGCTGATTCAATTCGCGAACAGCCAAAATCTGGGTTTCGTGCCTCTGCACGGCGAGCGGGATGAAGAGCACCAGTTTGGCGTGACGATCCCCTTTCGGGGTTGGACGCTGGATGTCGATAATTTTCTGACTCGCGCCCAAAACTTCTTCGACCACAACAACTTCAACAATTCCGACATCTTTTTCCCGATTACGATTCAGGGCGCGCGCATCAATGGCTGGGAGTTGACGCTGCGGTCACCCCGCATCCACAACCGGGCGCAGCTCTACTTAACCTATTCCAACCAGCTGGCACTGGGCTTTGGAAACATCAACGGAGGTTTGACGGATTTCTCTTTCGGTGATGGCTTTGGGCTGCTCGATCACGACCAGCGAAACACTCTGCACATCGGCGGGCAATATACGCTGCCATGGCAATCTTTCATTTCGACCGACGTCTATTACGCTTCGGGGTTCACGAACGGCAATTCCCCTCCGGACCCGAACGACCATCTGCAACCGCACACGACGTTTGATCTGACGCTGAGCAAGGCGTTTGGAGAGAAATTTTCCGTCAGCGTGAACGGGATCAACGTCGCGAATCGGCGGGTGTTGCTCGACAATAGCTTCACTTTTGGCGGAACGCATTATCTCAATCCGCGGGAGATCTTCGTCCAAGTTCGTTATCACTTTCACTATTAGCACGGCGGGCCTCGCAGCGATTGTGGAGTTGTAGCTGCCCTCCTGCTTTCGGGGGGCGGGGTTTAGATGGGCGGCCACTCGCATGCGATGAGCGAAACACGAGACGATCGCTTGGTGTCTGCTTGTGGCACACGAATGGGCGCGATCGTCATCTAAACCCCGCGGTCTCGGAGACCGCGGCTACAACAATCGAACCACGACAACAAGCGAACCGCGACGACAATGGAGCCACGACAACATTAGAGTGCGGCTCTTCGCGCCTTCCCGCCGCTATTGTGGAGTGGAAGCAACGCGGCTACACTATGCGGCGAAATATAGCTTCCAAGGCGATGGGGTTCGCCATAACCGTCCCGGACAGAGTTTGCCGGAACTAATGACTCCTGGCTGCCGCGCGGCGCCAGGAGTCTTTTTTTTCGCTGGCCTGCGGCAACATTCAGCGCTCGCTTGCGGACTTCATTGGCGCCCTGACGGGGCGAGGGATCGGAGCGGACTTGCGTTTGACATTGATTGCGGTCTTCGGAGCGGTCGGCACACTGGCACGCTATGGCTTGCAGGGCCTCGTGCAGGTGCGAACGGGCGGCACATTTCCCTACGGCACCTTGCTGATCAACTTGACCGGGTGCTTCCTGCTTGGGCTGATTGGCCAGTTCACATTGAATCGCATGGTTATCTCGCCGGACTGGCGTATGGCCATCACCGTGGGATTTTTCGGCGGGTACACCACATTTTCCAGCTTCGGATGGGAAACGGCGAAGATGCTGGAAGATGGCGAATGGCTACCCGCGACAACATATGTCGCCGCCAGTGTAGTGGCGGGTCTGCTTCTTTCGATTGCCGGCATTCGCCTGGCGAACCGCTTCTAGGAGCCGTGTATGACGCACGAAAAATTTGAAGGCGAGCGGACACTGATGCGCATTCACATCGGGGAGTCCGACAAATGGCACGGCAAGCCGCTGTACGAGGCTATCGTCCAAATGCTGCGCAAGGATGGCTTCTCGGGTGTGACGGTGTTGCGCGGCGTAGCTGGCTACGGCGGATCAAGCATCTATCACACCGACAAGATTCTTAGGCTGTCGCAGGACTTGCCGATCATTCTGGAGGCGGTGGAGTTTACGGAGCGCATCGAGCAGATTTTGCCGCGGCTCGATGAGATGGTGGAGGGTGGGCTGATCACGCTGGAGAAGGTGCGCGTAATTCTGTACCGCGCCGCGAAGAAATAACCTAGATTGATTCCTCTCGCGTATACATCCTGACCATGAAGATTCGAGTGTTGGCCCTTCCCCAGGCCGTCATTTTGTTCGAAGTGCAGTAAACTGCCACGCTGAAGGCCGGCGGGATCATGAAAACTACGGAAGAAAATCGCTGGCTCAATCGAACAGTGCTGGGTGTTGGGTTGACCAGCCTGTTTAGCGATTGGAGCCATGAAACTGCCACTGCGGTTCTGCCGGCATTTCTTGCGGCGATTGGCGCGGGACCTGCCTGGCTGGGAGCGATCGAGGGGATCGCCGACGGACTCTCCAGCTTCACCAAGCTTGGCGCGGGCCACTACACGGATCGGCTCAAGCGCCGCAAACCGCTGGCGGTGTTGGGCTACGCGATTACGGCATTGGCGACGGCGTCGTTTGCGTTCGCCACGCAGGCGTATCACGTGCTCTTTGGGCGGGTGCTGGCGTGGCTCGGGCGCGGCGTGCGATCGCCCGCGAAAAAGGCGTTGCTGGCTGCGGACGTTCCACCTGGAGCGTACGGCCGCGCGTTTGGATTCGAACGCCTGATGGACACGGCGGGCGCGATTGCCGGGCCGCTGACGGCTCTATGGCTGATGGAGCAAACGAATCATTCTTACCGCAAGGTCTTCTTGTGGACGCTGCTGCCCGGGCTCGTTGCGGTCGCGGCGTTTTGGCTGTTGGTGCGGGAGCGTCCGGTAGAGGCGCGCCCGCAGCGATCTTTTGCGGCGGGATTGCGGTTGCTGCCGGCTCCTTTTCGGCGATTCCTGGTCGGGGTGGGCATATTTGGCGCGGGCGATTTTTCGCATACGATGCTGATTTTGTACGCGTCGCGGGCGCTCGCACCCGTTCATGGGGCCGCGCGCGCGGCCAGCATCGCCGTGGCGCTGTACACCCTGCACAACGTGTTCTATGCGGGTTCGGCGTATTTCAGCGGGTGGCTGAGCGACCATATCCGGCCGCGGAAAGCCGTGCTTGCCGCGGGCTACGGACTGGCTGTCGTGACCGCTCTTCTGCTCTGCACAGGCACGCAGTCGCTCGCGCTGCTTGCCGTCATTTCTGTACTGGCGGGCCTATATATCGGCACGGAAGAAGCGCTAGAAGACTCGCTCGCAGCCGAGTTAGTGCCCAAAGATCAGCACGGGATGGCCTTTGGGACGCTTGCCGCCGTTAACGCCGGGGGCGATTTTATATCCAGCCTCATGGTGGGCTTTTTGTGGAGCGCGTTCTCGGTGCAAGCTGCGTTCGGCCTATCGGCGGTGTTGTTCTTTGTGGGCGCGGTGATGATTATGCAGTTGCGGCACTGACACGCCAGGTCTCTCCCCGAAATCCATGGTCGCCTCGGAGCGGCGAGCAATTCCCAGGGGTCCCCATCCTCCGGCGTAACCGTTGTTCGCTTTCTTTTCGCGGGGCGCACTTGCGCCGAGTCTCACCGCATGCTAGGTTAGCGAACAAAAAGCGAATCACGGAGGAGCATGCCTCATTCCATCGCAGTCTCCAGAGCGCTCGACCCGACGACTTCCATCGCGCGTACGTTCGGCGTGGTGAACGCATTCCTGGAGCGCGATCCGACTGGCGAGATCATTACGGCGGTGCGCCGCTTCCCTGCGCGGGAAGCGCAATGGGCCGATTTTCCCGGTTGGTTGCATGCGGATCTGATCGCAGCGTATGCGGCCAAGGGCGTTCGCCGGCCTTACACACACCAAGCCGATGCCGCGGAAGCGGTGCATGCGGGCAAGAATGTAGTGATCGTCACGCCCACCGCGTCCGGCAAAACGCTCTGCTACAACCTGCCGATCCTGAACGCCATTCTGGAAAATACCGACACGCGGGCCCTCTATCTTTTTCCCACCAAGACGCTGGCGCAGGATCAACTCGCCGAACTCCACGACGTCAACCAGCGCCTGGACCATCGCTTTGGCGTGTTCACGTACGACGGCGACACGCCCAGCGACGCGCGAAAAGCCATCCGCGAAAAGGGCCACCTGGTGCTGACGAATCCTGACATGTTGCACACCGGCATCCTGCCGCATCACGCCCGCTGGACGCGCCTTTTCGAGAATTTGCGCTATATCGTGATCGATGAACTGCACACGTATCGTGGCGTATTCGGCAGCCACTTGTGCAATGTGTTGCGGCGCCTTTGCCGCATCGCGCGCTTTTACGGCCGCGAGCCGCAATTTGTTTGCTGCTCGGCGACGATCGCGAATCCCGGCGATCTGGCCTCGCGCCTGATCGAGGGAGATGTAGAAGTTCTCGCCGCCAACGGCGCACCTTCCGCGGAGAAAACCTTCGTCTTCTACAATCCTCCGGTGGTGAATCGCGCACTGGGCATACGTCGCAGTTATTTGAACGAGTCCTCGCGCGTAGCCCAGGAATTCCTGAAGCACAATTTGCAGACGATGGTCTTCGCCAATTCGCGGCTGCACACCGAACTGCTGCTGACTTACCTGCAGAAAGCCAATCCCCAACTGCCCGGGAAGCCGGAAACGATTCGCGGCTATCGCGGCGGGTATCTTCCCGGCGAACGGCGCGAGATTGAACGCGGCCTGCGCGACGGACGCGTCCGCGGCGTAGTATCCACGAGCGCACTGGAGCTGGGAATCGACATTGGATCGCTTGACTCTGTCGTCATGGCCGGCTATCCCGGAACCATCGCCGGAACGTGGCAGCGCGCTGGCCGCGCTGGCCGTCGCAGTGGAAGCTCGTGCGCGGTGCTGGTGGCGTCGTCCGCGCCGCTCGATCAATTCATCGTGCGCCATGCGGACTATTTTTTCGGCAATACGCCGGAGCACGCGTTCATTCAACCCGACAATCTGGAGATCCTGATCAATCACCTGAAATGCGCGGCGTTCGAGCTGCCGATTGCACCCGGTGATAAATTCGGCGAAGTCGATGTGCCCGATTTGTGCGCGCGCCTCGCGGAAGCGGGCTTTCTGCATCGTGCCGGGGAGCACTATCACTGGACCCAGGAAGCGTATCCGGCAGACACCGTGAGCTTGCGCTCGGTGACCAGCGACAATTTCATCATCATTGACATCACCGGTCAGCCGGAAGTGATCGGCGAAGTCGATTTTTCCAGCGCGCTTACCACCGTGCACGAAAAAGCCATCTACCTGCATGGCGCGCAGCAACATCATGTCGAGCATCTCGACTTTAAAGAACGCAAGGCGTACGTGAAGCAAGTAGACGTCGATTATTACACCGACGCGATTCGCTATACGCAGGTGCGCGTGCTGGAAATCGCCGAAGAGGCCCGCGCGAAAGAATCAAATCCGGAGGTTCCCGATCCCGGCCCTTCCCGTGGCACAGCCATTCCTGGCTGTGTCCGGTCGCATGGCGACGTGCTGGTGCGTTCGCAGGTCGTCGGCTTCAAGAAAATCAAATTCTTCACCAACGAAAATATCGGCTCGGGCAAGCTGGAGCTTCCCGAAAATGAAATGCACACGACGTCGTATTGGATCACGTTGGAGCGGCCACTTTTGGAATCGCTGCCCTTCACGATCAGCGAGCGGCAAAGCGGCATGTTTGGTCTGCTGCATGCCCTCGAATCGGTGGCCACGCTGCTGCTGATGTGCGATCGCCGCGATCTGGGCACCGCCATCGGCGAACGTCCGTCGACACCCGGGGACGACAGCGACGCGCTGGTTTCCGTGCGCATAGAAGAAGCGGTGGCCGCGAATGCCAAGGAATTTTTCGAGCCGAACCTATACCTGTTCGACGCCTATCCGGGCGGCATTGGCTTTTCCGAGCCGCTGTTTCGCGCCCACGAATTGCTGGTTGCGAACACGCGTGAACTGATCGTGGAATGCGCCTGCGAGCAGGGTTGCCCGTCCTGCGTCGGACCGGCCGGCGATCTGGCGCCGCGCGCGAAAGAGGCGGCGCTGGCCATTCTCGATCGGTTGTGTGCGTAGATGCCTGGACTTGCCGACAAATTTTCCCGACTCGCTGCGCTGAAACCTTCTCGCGGGATGGCGGCGCGTCCAGCCACGCGACGCGCGCCGGAAGAAGAAGACGCGCTCTCCCGCTTACTGGGAGCCGCGATTGCCTCGAACCACTACGGCGAACATGTCTCGGTAAGCAACTGGTTCTCCACGCCGGAATTTGCGGAGCCCTCCACTGCGACTCTGGAACTGCTTTGCCGGACGCGCGATGTCGCGCATTCCAAACGCACGCAAGCGGCGCTCGCCGACCCAGCCAAATGGCTGTTTCTCGACACCGAAACAACCGGTCTCTCCGGCGGCACGGGAACCTATGCGTTTCTGATCGGCCTCGCGTGGTGGGATTCCGCCGGCTTGCAAGTCGAGCAATTTTTCATGCGCGACTTCCATGAAGAGCATTCCATCCTTCACGAGCTTTCCGCGCGTCTCTTGGAACGCCCGGTGCTCGTCACTTTCAACGGAAAATCGTTCGATTGGCCGCTGCTCGAAAATCGCTTCACGATGACCCGCTCAATTGCTACACCTCGTCTCGCCGCTCACCTGGATTTATTGCATCCCGCTCGCGCGCTCTGGAAGCTGCGCCTCGGCTCGGTGCGACTTGTGGACTTGGAACGCGACGTCCTGGACGCTCCGAGACTCGGGTGGCACCGCGAAGAAGATGTGCTTTCTTCGCTGATTCCGCAGCACTATTTCGACTACCTTCGCGGAGGACCGGCCGCGCCGCTGGCCGCCGTCGTGCGCCACAATCAGATGGACTTGCGGGGATTGGCCGCAATTATGGGGCGTATCGACGCGCTGCTTACCGCGGCGAATCGCGACGACGACGGCGTCGATAGTCTCGATTTGTTTGGTCTCTCACGCTTTCTGCAGCGGCGCGGCGATTCCGATCGCGCCCACGCAGCCTGCTCCCACGCGCTCGATCTTGGCCTCCCCGCCGAGTTTCGCCCGCAGGCGCGCCGCGAGTTGGCGCTCATGGCCAAGCGCCGGGGCGACCACGCCGCCGCAGCAGCACTCTGGCACGAACTCTCAACTGATATGACCGGCAACGCTCTCGACGCCATTCATGCCTGCGAGCAACTCGCTCTCTATTACGAACGTCGGATGAAAGATTTACATCGCGCCGCGGAGTTCTCACGTTTGGCGTTGGCCAGGGTAGAACGCCTTCAGGGCAGTTCGCGGGACCCTTATGTGGCGGCACGCCTGACTCGACTGGAGCAGCGATTCCTGAATCGCGTCACCCGCCTCCAGCATCGAATGGCACTAGCGAGCGGTGCGACACGCCTCCCGCTGCTGGAGCCCCGCCGTACGCAGCCTGCTGTCGGTGAGCGTGCGCAGGGCACGGCGGTTGGTTGCAAACTTCGGGTTTAAATTCGGCTTTAAATTCGGTTTGAAGAAGGAAATCGGATGGATACTTCAGCGGCAAGACAGCAAACTTCACCTGGAAATCCCATGGCCACTGCTCAACAAGCTTACCTTCGCACCGAACTGCTCCGGCGGCACGACCGCCTGGAATCTGCGCTCCAATCGCCGGCCGCGGATGCTTCGCTATCTTCGTTACTGCGCGACGTAGACGCCGCGCTGGCACGCATGGAGGCTGGCACCTATGGAATCTGCGCCACCTGCCTTGCACCGATCGAAGCAGAACGTTTGCTGGCCGACCCGCTGCTGCAATTCTGTCTCGACGATTTGACCAGCGAAGAACGCCGCGCCCTGGAAAGTGACCTAGCACTCGCCGCTCGCATTCAGCAGGCGCTGCTGCCTCCCCGCGATTTTTCTCCCGCCGGGTGGCAAATCCGCTACCACTATGCGCCGGCCGGCCTAGTGAGCGGCGACTATTGCGATCTCTTTGAATCGAGAGGCGCCCTGCTGTTTCTTCTCGGCGACGTTTCTGGCAAAGGCGTGGCCGCTTCCATGCTGATGAGCCATCTCCACGCAACCTTCCGCAGTCTTGCCGACGCGGATCTACCCCTCGATCGCATGGTGGAAGCCGCCAATCGCATTTTTTCGGAGAGCACGCTGGCCGGACAGTTCGCTACGCTCGTCGTGGGCCGCGCAACGCAAGACGGCGCCGTCGAACTCGTGAGCGCGGGACACCTCCCTCTCTTGCATCTCTCCGGCGCGGAGACCAAGTCCCAGGGTGCTACGGGGGTTCCCCTCGGTATGTTCACGAACACGAATTTTCCGGCATTTCATTTTTCGATTGAATCTGGCGATTCCTTGCTCATTTACACCGACGGTTTGACCGAAGCGCGCAACGCGAATGGTGAAGAATACGGCATGCACCGAGTGAGGGCCGCCGCCAACGCGAAACGCAACTGCGCGCCGGCAGATTTGCTTTCACACTGTCTTTCGGATTGGGGCAGTTTTACGGCGGGGACAAGGCCGACCGACGATCTCACCGTGCTCGCTGTTCAGCGTGCAGGGTAACGAAAGCTCACCCGCGATGTGGTCTGAGCGAGCCGCGTAACAAAATTAGCGCGAGGAAGCTTGCGGCAGCGCGCTAATTTCACGAATCGTCCTTCGATCGGTCGCGGTCTTCTCGACGCCCTTTCCGCTTGGTGCTTCCCAATGCAACTCCTTGCTGAGCTTCTCGAACAAGGAGTGGTCGCCACCTTCGAGAGTTGCGCAGTTGGTCGCTACGCATCGCAAGAACACGCCTCCCTCCGGCGTGTCGAAGGACAGGAAATCGTGTTTGCGGTCCTCGGCGGTCCGCCGGTCGTATTTTTTTTCCAAGGCCTCGGAATACGACGTGAAGAAGCGGTCGGCGTCCCCCTCTGTCGCGAGGTCCAATCGCGTCATCAGTAGAAGCTTCTTCGTTTTCTTTTGTTCGTACACGACGTAGCGGTCGCCATTCCAGCCGGCCGAAACGGGCGTCGCTCGCTCCTCGCCCAAAAACTGCTTCAGCACCTCTTTCCACCCGAACTCACCCATGATGTTATCTTCCAGCTTGGCCCAGTCGGGTCCCACTTCCTTATCCATCGAAGGCACCGTGACCTTGGGTGGAATTTTCCCGGACTTGTAGAGCGCAGGGTGTAAGATCTGCTGCGTTGATACCGGGGGCTTGGCAAAAATCTCCGACAGCGCGCTCCAACCGTCCGGCCGCAGCACCGCAGCCGAAAAATTCAATCCGTCCAGATATGGAAAAATCAGCGCGTCCTTCAGAAACGGCGGCGCTTTCGCCAGCATCGGCGTGCTTTCCATATCTCCGATGAGCATGGAGGGATCAATGTCCGGGAGGTCCTGCAGCGAACGCCCGGTACCTTGGAGCAAGTAATCGACCATGGCGGCCATCGCGCTGCCTTCCAGCACCGACTCGCGCGCCAGCTCCGCGTCGTCGTTCGGACGCGCCGCCTTCGCCCAATCCTCAATTTGGAAATGTTGGTCCTGCAAAGCGTGTGTCAACTCGTGCGCCATCACCATCTTCTGATCCGCAGCGGGTATCCAGTCGGCCACGTAAAATTCGTGCGCCTTCGGATCGTATAGCCCCGCAATTTGCTCCGTCAGCAAATCAACCATGAAGGAATCCAGGTTGAATCCCTTGGGCAACAAGCCGAACGCCTCCGCGCTGCGCTGCCCGGCGTATCGTTCGGCGGCATCTTTATCCTCGTTCATCTCATTGATGACGTAGGCGCGGATTTGTTCGCGAGAACGCAGACTCTTCTTCAAAGGGGTGCGCAGTTTAAGACCAGTAATATCACTCATTTGCTGCAGGACTTCGTCGGCGGCCGCGGCAAAATCGGCGTCGGCCGCCGCGGCGGATGGGCCCGGCTTGGCGGGCGCCGTAACCTGTTGCGCTTCCAGAATGGCCGCGACGGGGAACGACGCAAACCCCAGCGCCGCCGCGACGAGGCAACTTGTAATCGTTTTCTTGAAAATCGTCATAATCTTTCGAGAATAACAGATTACAGAACGGCACGCCCTGTGCCACGCGCCAGGCTTTTTTTCGGGGCGCGACGCGCACGACAGTCTGGCCTGAGCACGAAGCGCACCTTCCATGCCATGATCAGTGCGGCGGGGCGTGTAGTAAGTCCACTGAACAGTGACAGAGATTTTAGAACCTGTTCCGGATATTTAACAAAATGGTAATTTCGTTGTACCCTTCTGCATAGCGCCCACCTGAGGTAACTATGATTCCCGGCCTCTGTCTACGGCAGGTCCGCGAACGACTTGGTTTAACGTATCGTGATGTCGAGCGATCGAGCTTTGAACTTGCGGCGCAACGCGGCCGATCCGAGTTCATCCTGCACATCAGCCGCTTAGCGGATATAGAAAACCGCGGAGTCGTCCCCAGCCTGCATAAGATTTACACCCTTGCGGTTGTCTATCACCTAAATCCCTTAGATATCTTCCGCTGGTATGAAGTTCCTATCGACGAATTCTTCGGCGATGCGGCCACGTTCCACGCTCCGCAGAGTCATCTCATGGCGTCCCCGGCGTCGTTGCGCATCCCGGTGCACTTTGATCCGGCATTCGACCCCAAGCGGACCGAGTTTTTGTCTCGCATGGTGGAGAAGTGGGGGAAATTCGAAGGCGTCCTAACCGGCGGAAACGAACGGCATCGCTATGGTTACATCGGTCTGAATGACCGGAGGATGATGCCGCTGTTGCGGCCAGGCAGCATCGTGCTGGTGGATGTCTCCATGCGCCGCATCGAAGAAACCGACTGGACCAGCGAATACGACCGGCCCATGTATTTCGTAGAAGTTCGAGGGGGTTACCGCTGCGGCTGGTTCCATCAGGCTGGGTCGCAGCTGGTTATGCAACCCCATCCGCTGTCGCGCTGCCTGCCCGAATCCTGGAGTACGCCGGACGAAGCCGAAGTCGTCGGGCGGGTGATTGGCATCGTTACGCGATTCAACGAGCCTTGCAGCACTCCCCTTCAAGAATCTCCAGCAGCGCGCGGATATTCGAGCAGAAAAGATCCTTAAGGTAGTCGGGCGCTTCTACAGGTAGCAGCGTCCTGTAGGCCTCGAGCTTGCGCCAGTGCGACACCGCTACTCCCAGGCCCGGCTCCATGCCTTCCAGGTGCGCGCGAAGATCGCGTTCCTGCTCCTCCAACGGCGATTCCAGAATCCGCTCGAAGATTTCCTCGTGACATTGTTCCAGCGCCTGTTGGACCGCCTCCGACGGATAAACCGCAGTCAAGCCCGCATGCCCGTAACGCCCGCTCGATAGATCCCGCAGAGATGCGAGATAGGTGAGCCGCGCAAACGCGCTAGGGATCGCCGCCAGCGTGGTTAACGTGAAATCCTGGATGACCCGACGATTTTGCTGCAATTGCGTGATCGTCTCCATCGCAGTCCCATCCTACGCGCAGTCACGTTCCGAAAGCAGAACGTTTCTCACCCGGGCATTCCGTTCGCGTGCACTCCTCCCAATCTTTACGCAGGAGGAATTTTCCCGTGAACAAGAATGTCACTAACGCTTTCGTGTTACTGGCCCTGTCGCTGCTGATCGTACTCCCTGTTATTGATTCCGTCAACGTCACTTCGAACGACAACGCTGACTCGAACTCTGTGCTTTTCGCCACTGGCTCCCCGATGCCAGCTCCTACTCCCCCGGTCCTCGATCAATCAACGCTGATCGCCACCGGTTCCCCCATGCCAGCTCCCACTCCCCCGCTCCTCGATCAATCAACGCTGATCGCCACCGGTTCCCCCATGCCAGCTCCCACTCCCCCGATGAAGCAATCCGTTCTATCCGTTTAGTCTTGGTATCCGAATCGACTGGACATCGGCGACCTCAAGACTTCACTAACTTCGAGAAAAGCTCTCCCACAGCCCGCCGCACGGCGGGCTGTCGAGTTTTTCCGTCGATAAAATAGGTGGAGTAGAGCACTCCGACCGCGAAAGAAATCGGAACTCTTCGGAACCGTCGGTAATTAATATTTATTTAGTCCACAAGAGCGCTGATCGTGGTACGATTCCCGCCGATGGCGACTTTACCTCCTTTGATACTTCTACTTTGGGCTATCAGCACTATCGTTCAGCTCACCGTCTTGTTCTATGTCGTCACCAGACGCCATTTCCGCACGATTCCTCTGTTCTCTCTTTATATTGCGCTCAATCTTTGCCAAGCCGCCTTTCTCTATTTCGTCTACTCACAGTTTGGCTTTAACTCGCTTATCGCTCGCCGATCGTCGTGGCTGTCGGAGCCGATCATCCTGGCAGCACAGGCCCTCGCCGCTACGGAGATCTTGCACCGTGTTCTGCGGCATTACGCGGGAATCTGGGCCCTGGCATGGCGACTCGTCGCGGTTGCGGCCGTCATTGTGATTAGTTATGCGTTGACCAGCGCGAAGCAGCCACCAGACTGGCGCCTGATGTTCCTCAATCGTGGCTATCATCTCACCTTCGCGGTTGCCTTGATTTCTTGCCTGTTCCTGGTGCGCTTCTATTCGATTCCCATAGATCCCCTCTACAAAACGCTTATGGGCGGATTCTGCGTTTTGTCGTGTACGATCGTCGTGGCAAACACCCTGCTTCAAGTGCTTTTCCTCCGCCACTTCCCCCACGCCGATGTGGTTTGGAACTACATGGAAATGGTGGTCTTCGTCGGCGTTCAGATTGCCTGGGCTGTGGCCCTGCGCCATCCCGCCCGGGTACAGGACAAACCGACGATGTTGCCTCCTTCCACCTACGAACGACTATCAACCGATGTCAACTCCAGGTTACGCGCCCTGAACGACGTGCTGTCTAGATTCTTAAGAGCGCAGGCTTTCCGCCCATGACGGCCGCCCTCTTCATTTTTTCCGGCATTGTTGCTGCGCTGTTGCTCGTACTCGGGTGGGCTCTCCGCGCTCCCGGCAAGAGTTCGCGCCGTAAATTCGATCTGGCCTCGTTGGAAGAGTCTGGCCGTCGCCACGCCACCTATTTCGCCCTCATTCGACAAGCAGCATCGCCGGCGGACATGGAATTCCTCGCGCGGCGAGGATCCCCTCAGATTGTCCGCCGGGTACGTCGCGAGCGCCGCAACGTTGCGCTTCTGTATCTGACGCAACTGCGTGAGGACTTCCAGCGTTTGCTGCGTCTGGCTCGCGCGGTCGCAGCCTTATCGCCCGCGGTAGGGTCTCGTCAGGAATTGGAACGTCTCTGGTTGAGCTTGGAATTCTCGTGGCGCTATCGAATGATTAGGGCGGGCTTCTACTACGGCCTCCTGCCGGTTCCACAGCTGAACAGTCTCAGTCATATGGTCAGCCAGCTCGCCGTGCAGATGGAAACGTCCATGAAGGAACTTGGTGAACGAGCAGCGATGGCCGTACAGATGGCGTCAACGCTCGATGGGAACGGGATGGACGTCGTTTAACGCCGCTTCTACCGCAGCCAGCAAATCGCCTGCCTTGAAAGGTTTTTGCAATACCTGCAGAGCCCCGCGCATCTCCTCACTCGGCGGAGTCGCCGGCGCCGTGGCCCGCATCAAAATTACGCGCAAAGCCAACGCCGGGCGGTTCGCCGCCAGCCAAGGATGCAGTCCCATATCCCCGGCGGTGCGGCAAAGCTGCATGTCCGCGACGATAACGTCAAATTCCTCCTCTTGCAACACGCGCAACGCATCGCTGAGAGCCGTGGCCGTCCGAACCGTATGATTGCGACCCCGCAAGATCGCCCCGCCCGCTTCCAGTACCGATTTGTCCCGATCGATCAAAAGTATGCGCCCCTCTCGCGCCGATGCCGTCGAGTGTCCCGCGCTGACTTCCTGTGTTTTCTCTGTCGCCTGAAACGGCAGTTCAATCGTAAACGACGCCCCATGAGGCTGCACGTTCCGCACCCTGATCGCACCCCCATGCTCGGTGATAATTCCGTAGCAAATGCTCAGCCCCAGCCCTGTCCCCTTACCCACCGGCTTCGTCGTATAAAACGGATCGAAAACGCGCGAAGGCTCCCGCACGCCCGGCCCGCTGTCAGTAATCTCAACGGTCAAACGATTTCCGCCAGCGCCGACGCCGGTGCGAACCCAGATGTCACCGTCGCTCGAACCCTCCAGCACCGCGTCCACCGCATTGTTCACCATATTCAAGAACACTTGCTGCAACTGGTGCGGATCCGCTTCCGTCATCGGCAGGTCCGGCGCCAGTTCCAGATGCACGCGGATATTTTTCATCCGCAAATCGTAGTCCCGCAACGCCAGGGTATCTTCCAGGATCTGATTGATTTGCACCGCCACGCGTTCCGGTTTGTGCTGGCGCCCAAAGCTCAGCAAATTCTGCACGATGCGATGCGTCCGTTGCGCTTGCTTGTACAGCTTATCCACATACTCGATACCCTGGGGCCCAACGTCCGCGCTGGCCGTAAGCAATTGGCTGTATCCCAGGATGGCCGTCAGCGGATTATTCAACTCGTGCGCCACCCCGGCGATCAGCTGACCCACCGCCGCCATCTTTTCGCTGTGCAGCAACTGTTCCTGCGTCCGCCGCAAATTGTCGTAAGCCTGGCGCGTTTCTTCGTAAAGCACCGTGCGATCGATCGCATTTGAGATTTGACTCCCCACCGCAATCAGCAAATTGATATCCGCAGGAGAGAACTCCCGCGGTGCCCGGCTACCCACCGACAGCACTCCCCCGACGCGGTCCTTCGACCACAAAATCACCAGAAAAGAGGACGCGATCTCTTCCTTCTGTTGCACTGTCCGGAGTATCGACGGCAGCGGCAATCCTTGCGTCGACAAAAACGTCGCGTGAACCGCCTTGATATGTTGCAGGAGCTCCGGCTGCACGTTCATTTTCGGGAAATTGCGGGCATATTCGGAACGGTATCCCACCGCTGCGATCCGTCGCAACGTCAATCCCGCCTCATCGAACAAATACAGAGAAGTCGCATCAAGGCTGAACAATTCCGCGATCTGCCGCAGCGTCCGGTACAAGGAGTCATTCAAGTCCATCGACTCCACAAGCGTTTGCGAGATGGAATTCAACACCATCAACTCGCGATTGCGCCGCCGGATTTCCTGCTCCGCGCGCTTACGATCGGTAATGTCCAGCAGAAATCCCTGAAACGCCGTCATATTCCCGCTGGCGTCGCGCACCGCGATCGACGATTCCATCATTACGCGCAGTTCCCCATCCCTCCGCCGGATCTCGAATTCAAAGTCGGCCACCGACCCATGTTCCTGCAAGAGCTTCTTCAATCTCTCACGGTCGGAGCTATTCACGTACATCACCGGAATATCGACATTCTGCAACTCTTCGCGGTGCTCGTATCCCAGCATGCGCATCAGCGCGTCGTTGAAATCCAGAAACCGCCCGGCTGGGGTCGAAATGAACACGCCTTCCTGAACGTTCGAAACCAGTGTCCGGTATTTCTCCTCCGCTCGTTTTCTTTCCGTGATGTCCTTCAACACGTGAACCGTGCCCAACTGTCGCCCCTGTGGATCCGTAAAAGTCGAATTCGACGCCAGAAAATATCCCGGCAACCACGGATCGCTCTCGTCGCCCTCCCCGGCCACTCCTTCGCAGTAAGGGCAACTTTCATAGCGCACGTTTTTCCGCGCCAGCAAATCAGCAACCGCGCGGCCCACCAGTGCGCTGCCTTCCCGTCCTAACAGGTGGCTGAGCCGCTGGTTTGTCCGCAAAATCCGGAACTCGCGGTCATGCACCAGAATTGGATCACCGATCGAATCGAACGTGTATGCCCACTGTTGCTGCACCGTAGCCACTTGCTCGAACAGACGCACGTTTTGCAGCGTCAATCCCAGCAAGTTCGCGACGTTCCCCAAATAAGAGATCTCATCCGCCTGAAACTTCAGATGCTGCGACGAACCCACCGCGATGATCCCCAGCGGCCCCTCTTTCCCCGGAAGCGTGAGCGCCACGATCTCCGACATCCCACTCTCCACCATTCGTCGGCGTGCCGTGGTGTCGTGCTCGTCTTCGATTCGAAGAAACATGCATTGTTTCTCCATCACCCGCTTCATCCACGGGTCCGACGCCGGCACCTGGCCGTGCTCCTGCAAAAAAGCCTGGCTGAATCCCACCGACGCACGCGCCGTCAGTTGAACCGAATCCCCCGGCCCTTCCGCGATGCGCACCAGCCCATGCGTCGCTCCCAAACTCTCCACCAAATGCCCAACTACCTGGTCAAGCACATCATTGACTGATAGCGTCTGGGTGCTCGCGGCGATCAGCAGCGTTAGCCGGCGCATCTTGTCGTTCAACTCTTCGCTGCGCGTTCGCGCCCTCTCCAGAACCAGCACGACCATCGCAACGCCGATGGCCACAAACAGCAAATGGTCGAAACTCAACCGCAGCAGGAACAGCGGATGATGCGGCCACTGCGGCCGGTCCATGCCGTTCAATGCATTGACGAGGAATCCTCCTGCCAGCAACCGCGCCCCATGACCCTTGTGTGTTGCCGCGGCGCGCCAGAGCAACCAGCCCGCCCACAGACAAATGATCGACTCCAGCGCAGCGGTCTCCCAACGCAACGACCCGAATCGCCCCGCCGGAGCCCGCTCGATCCACCAGATGGCCGCCACCAGCCCCGCCGTCAATGGAAACACCGGCCACTTATGCTTTTGCACTCCCGCGGTCAATTGCATCACCGCGAGCAGAAACACCACCAGCGCCGCCACATGCGCCGCCACCGCCGCCAACCGCAGTTCCGGTGTCTCGCGCACCGCCAAACCCAGCTCAAAGAGAGATGAAAACGTAAGGCCGAGCCACCCAACTAACCACAAGCGGAAATAACTGGCCGGATGGTCGCGCCGCAATAGGAAAAACAGAACCAACAGCACGATGAATGCTGTGGCCTCGAAGAAAGCGATGGCGAGCAGGCCCTGGTAACCCAACAAGTGGTGTTGCCTCCCAACCGGAGTCGCCACAGCCCCGAAAAATCACGCGCGGGCCGCGTCTCAAAGCGCTTTGGAACCTATTGACTGGCGTTACCATGACGCTAACACGCTATTTTCTGACTGGGCAAGCGCCCCACATTCCCCCTGTGCCGTCCCGTATAATGACTACTGGGAGCCAACCATAGTGGACCTCGAAAACATATTGGTCGTGGACGACGAAGAAGCCATCCGCGAAGTCGTTTCGACAATGCTCGAATCCAAGGGCTATCAGTGCACCGCCGTCAGCAACGGTCGCGCCGCGCAAGACCAGGTCAAACGCGTCACGCCGGACCTCGTTCTCAGCGACATGATCATGCCTGAAATGGACGGCATCAAACTCCTCGACTGGCTTCGTCAGTACGACCCCGAAGTTCCGGTGATCATGGTCACCGCCATCCACGACATCTCCACCGCTCTCGAAGCCATCCGTCGCGGTGCCTACGACTACATCCTGAAGCCCTTCGAGAAAGATCAGCTTTTCCTGGGCGTTGGCCGAGCTCTCCAACACCGGCGCCTGGTGATGGAAAACCGCACCTACCAGCGCAATCTCGAACAACTCGTCGAAGAACGCACCGCTCAACTCACCGCCAAGCACGCCGAACTCGAGCAATCCTACGACGACACCCTGGAAGCCCTCGGCAGCGCTCTCGACCTGAAAGATGCCGAAACCGAAGGCCACTGCCAGCGCGTCACCGCCTTTTGCATCTCCATTGCCAAGACCATGCCCGTTCCGAATCCCTATCTCCCGGTCCTGGCGCGCGCTGCCTTCCTCCACGACATCGGCAAAATGGCCATTCCCGACGGCATCCTCCGCAAACCCGGCCCGCTCACCGACGACGAAAAGCAGATCATGCGCAAACACTGCGAGATCGGCTACAACATGCTGATCCGCATCCCATTCCTCCGCGACGCCGCAGAAATTGTCCTGGCCCACCAGGAATTCTTCGACGGCTCAGGGTACCCGCGCGGCCTGAAAGGCGAACAAATCCCCCTAGGCGCCCGCATTTTCACCATAGCTGACTCCCTCGACGCCATGGTCAGCGACCGCCCTTACCGCAAAGCGCTCCCGCTCGCACACGCCCGCGAAGAGATCCGCCGCTGCTCCGGCACCCAATTCGACCCCAAGGTAGTCGAAGTCTTCCTATCCATCCCAGAAGAACACTGGGTCGACCTCCGCGAAAACCTGGGCTCCCCATTCCGCCTGGCCCATCTCCGCAACCTCTAACGCCGGCACGCTACCTCCGTGCCCTCTGCGCTCCTCTGTGCCCTCTGTGTTAAGCCCTTTCCGGGCCTTTTCTTGTTGATCCCCAAAACAAAAAAGGCCGGACCCGAAACTCGGGCCGGCCTTTTGGTGATACGCTCCGTTGCGACTAAAAATCGTACCGCAACGAGAACTGCATCTGCCGAGCACTCCCCGCCGTCTGGGTAATTACCCCAAAACCCGAAGGGTTCAGCAAGATGTTATTCGAATTGGTTAAAACGTTAGGATCGCCGGGCACCGCAAAGTTCACGTGGTTAAACACGTTGAACGCCTCCCACCGGAACTGCACCGTATGATGTTCCGACCAGGGCATCTTGAAGTTTTTCGAAACCGCGATGTCCAGATTCGTAAAATCCGGCCCATGCACCGGATTCCGCGTCCCGGTATCTCCCCCGAACGGAAAACTGAAGGCTCCAAGCGCGGCACTCTGATCCGCAAAAAACTGGATCGAGCCTGTCGTTGGGTCCGTGTGAATGTTCTGCCGGATCGCCTGTTGATCCCCGTTGAAAACAGCGGGCGCGTCCTGCGTGAAGTTGATCGGAAACGTGCCGGTATGCGTCGTGAACGGGAACCCCGTGCGATAGCTCAGGATGCCCGAGGTCGACCATCCGCCAACGATCGTGTTGACCCAGTTGCTCGCTCCACCAAGAAGGTGGTGGCCACGCCCCAGCGGCAAATCGTAGACGTAGTTGGCGCTGATAATGTGCCGCGCATCAAAGAGTGAATCGGCTCGGCACGTCCGCAGGTCCGTCAAATCGCATATCAGCCCCTGCCCGGTCCCGGTGAATTGATTCGTGTCATTGATGATGTTCGACTGGTTGTCGATCGAGTGCGAATAGGAATAATTGAAGTCGATCTGCAGGTTGTTCGAGTAGCGCTTTCGGATGCTCGCCAGCAAAGCATTGTACGAGGACGAGGAGTAGTTCCCGATGTAACCGTTGGCACCAGTCTGCGCATACAGCCCGACGTTGGGATTCAGAATCCCGTTCCTGGCCAGGTCCAATATCGTTGTGGACAGGTCGCCCACTGCAACAGGATTCGCGAAAAACTTCGCGACCAAGGCAGTGCAGCTTGCCGCGAACCCGGAACAATCGAAGCCGGTGCTCGAAATCTGGTTCTCAAACCACGGTTGCGGTGTGATCGCCTGATTGTTTTGCACCTGCTTTTGCAGCTGGCCAAACGCGTCCTTCAAGAACTGCCCGGACGTGGGGTCCTTGAAGTTCAACGTCTGTGCCGCATCGCCGTCCGCGATCAATCGCCGGCCCAATCTGCCGAAATAGTTGACCTCCACGACGATGTTGCCTTTCAGCTCTCGCTGAATTCCCAAGGAAAAGGTATCCGAATAGGGTGTCTTGAAGTTCTTGTCGAATTGCAGAAAGCTTGGGAAACCGCCAAGCACCGCAAGGCCGATTGGATTTCCCGAGGCATCCACGTTGGGCGTGACCGGGCGCGGCGTCACTGCCGGCGCTGTCGGCGCCGGGGGTGTCGCCCCGAGTCCCGTAAACCGTGGGCTCAATAGGAGGTTCGTCGTGGGATCGCTGCCACCCGCGGGATCGCCGTAGAACAACGAGGGATTCGAGTCGAACAAGAACGTTTGCTCGTCCAATTCGAACGACAGCGTGCTTAACACCCGGTCGTAGTAAATCCCTCCGCCCGCTCGCACCGTTGTCTTGCGATTACCGAATATCGCTCCCAGCAATCCATCCGAGAACGATGGCGAATACGCGATCCCAAGCCTGGGGCCAAAATCGTGATAATCCGGTTTGTAGTAACCCGGAGCATTGTTGGCCGCTCCGCCCAGGTTATAGCTGACCAGCGGGGCCGCATCGTTCCCCGATATCCCCGCCGCGGCCGCTGAAACTCGCGCGTTGAAGACCTGGTCGATGTTCGTAGTCGGGACCGACTCGAATCCGTTCGCTTCAAACGGCACGCTGTGATACTGCCATCGCAACCCGTAGGTCACCGTCAAATCCGGCCGCACTCGCCAGCTATCCTGAGCGTAAAATTCATACTCGTTGTAGTGAAAGTTTCGCTGCGTTGTCGAGTACGGCGTCAGCGGTGTGCCCGACTTGTCGTAGGCAATAAAGGAATCCGTGCTGCTGTATCGGCCCAATAGCAAAGGAAATGCGTTGTCCCACTCCGCCTGCGCCGCCGGATCGCTGGAAATGTCCGCCGGACGCGTCGAGTTGTCCAGCGCAAGGATGTTGCCGCCCAAACCGATCCCCACGAAATTCACGTCAGACTGGTTTGTCGATTGCACCCGGATCGGCTTGATGTCGGTACCGAACGTAAAGCTATGCTTTCCGCGCGTATACGAAAGATCATCTCGAAATTCCGGTACGGCCACATTCCGGCCTTGTCCACGAATATCGCCGTAAGGATTCGCGATGAGGCTGGTCGTAAACGTATTCGGAGCGGTAGGCGCGAAGTTGATCGGAAAATCGTCCACCTGCCGCGTCAACCCGGCAAATCCCTGGTTGATCAAATTATTGGAGATCGTCCAGGTTTCGCCCACCACCCACGAACGCGAGTGGTCGATGCTGCTGACCAGCGGGTCGGGATCGCCGGGAAACTGCGGAGCCGCCTGGTCGTCGTTGAACCGGTCCTCCTGGATTCTCCCGAACAGTTTGTGCTTCGACGAAATGCTGTAGTCCAGGCGTCCCGTATAGACGTTGTCCTTGCGATGATCGGGCACATTGAAGAGGAATCCGGTCGTATTCAAACCGTCTCCCAGGCTTGGGTCATTCCCGACCGGATACCGGCTGTTTATGAAGTTCAGAAACGATTGGTTTGCTCCCACGCCTTGAGGATCAATCGCCTGCAGTTGCGCGGTCGTCGTCGTTTCGATGTTTCCGTTCGTGCCCACATAGTTCAACTGGCCGCTGCGGAACGTGTTGCTCGGCACGATCTGCTGCACCTGGTCGGAAAGGGCGTCGCGTCGTCCCTCATAGTTGAAGAAGAAAAACAGTTTGTCTTTTCGAATCGGTCCGCCGATGCTGCCGCCGAACTGGTTCCGGTTCAATGGTGGCCTGTCGACGCCATTCTTGTTATTGAAGAAATCGTTGGCCGCGAAAATGGTGTTGCGGTTGTATTCGTGTGCCGAGCCATGCCACTGGTTTGAACCACTCTTGGTCACCAGGTTGATCTGGCCACCGCTGCTCCGTCCAAAACCCGCTTGACCGCCGCCCACGATCGTATGCACTTCCTCGATCGAATCGATGGGAGCCGATCCCACCGCCGCGAACGCCTGCCCGATGGTCTCGTCGTTCACATCCATCCCGTCCAGTGTGATGTTTCCCTGATCGGCACGCGCGCCGGTCACCGATCCGAGTTGGCTGTCGGCTTCAAGTCCCCCATCGTCATTCCCAACCACGCCCGGCGCCAACTGCAACAGCGCCGCCGCATTGGTACGAAACAAACTTGGCAGCTCGGCAACTCGTCGCGTGTCGATGTCATTTCCGATCGTCGCATCGGTGGTATTCAGCGTGGAACCGGCGCTGCCAACTACTTCGATTGTCTGCGACACATTCCCGAGTTCCAGGGTTACGTCGTACGTCGCTGTTTCCGTCACCGCCAGCACCAGCTTCGAAATGCTGGTGGTCTTGAAGCCGCCCTTACTCACGGTCAGTGCATAGCCTTGCCCCGCGGGAACTCGCGCAAACAGATACGCCCCAAAGCTTCCCGTGCGCGATTCATACACCGCGCCCGTTCGCGTATCGATCAGCTTCACACTCGCGTCGAAAACCGCCGATCCCGTTTTGTCCGTCACCGTCCCGGTGATCGAGGCCACATCCTGTGCCCGCGCACCTGCGGCAACTAGTCCCATCACCATCGTCATCATCATCGCGCCTGCGAGACGCAGGCAAATCCCTTTTCCAATCCGGACCTGCGATGCGCTGAACACCTTCGTATCGTTTGTCCGAAGCGAGTTCCCAAGCGCAGCGCGCAACACACCCCCACTAAGCATCTTCATGCTTCCTCCGAATTCATCCGTCAATTTTTACGAACGTGGTTTGGGCAACCGAGAAGGTGTGAATGTCCCCCAGGACAATGTTCCCCACTGTGTAAATCCTAACAGCACGCAAACTCCTAAGAACTCGAGTGTTGCCAACTTGATACCCAATTTATTCATTGGACATATCCAGCGGCCCCGCACTGCTGGGCCTCTAACGCCCGGGCCTCAAGGTCATGGCCCGATTTTGCGATACACTTTCGGTATGAGCGTAAAATCGCACATCGCCGCTACGCAGGAAGCGGTTCCGCAACTCGACCTGGCCGCGCAATACGCTGCGATCGGCAGCGAAATTCGCGAAGCGGTCGAGCGCGTCCTCGCGTCTCAGCATTTCGTTCTCGGGCCCGAAGGCGACGCACTCGAAAAAGAAATCGCCAGCCTTTGCCATGCTCAGCACGGAATCGGTCTAGCCAGCGGCACCGACGCGCTGATCCTGGCGTTGCGCGCCTGCGGCGTTCGTGCCGGCGATGAAGTCATCCTTCCGCCGTTCACATTCGTCGCCACCGGAAGCGCGGTGAGCGCTCTCGGCGCAAAGCCGGTCTTCGTCGACATTCATCCGAACACCTATAACATCGATCCCGCACAACTCGATCGCCACGTTACCTCGCGCACGAGGGCGATTATCGCGGTTCATCTTTATGGACTCGCCGCGGACATGGATCCGATCGTGGCGTTTGCGAAGACACGGAATTTGCCGGTCATCGAAGACAATGCGCAAGCGATTGGAGCGACTTACAAGGGCCGTCCAGCTGGCTCGCTCGGCGATCTCGCCTGCTTGAGTTTTTATCCGACGAAGAATCTGGGCGCGTATGGAGACGCCGGGATGGTGGTCACGAATTCCGCGGAGTTGGCCGCGCGAATTCGCACGTTGCGGAATCACGGGCAAACTGAAAAATATGTCAGCAGCGAGCCGGGGTGGAACAGTCGGCTGGATGAACTGCAGGCGGCGATTCTACGCGTTAAGTTGCGGCATTTGCCCGGCTGGCAGCGCGCCCGGCAGAAACACGCAGCGGGATATTCGCGACTGCTTTCGCAGGTGGTTGGCGTAATGCCGCCTACTACGCCTGAAGGATACGAGCACGTTTTCCACCAGTACACGATTCGCGTGGAGAAACGTGACGCATTACACCGCGCTTTGTGTGAACGGAAGATCGGTAGCGCTGTGTATTATCCCGCGCCGCTGCATTTGCAGCCGATCTACGCGTCGCTGGGGCACAAGGTTGGCGATTTTCCTCATGCCGAGCGTGCCGCGAAGGAAGTGCTTTCGCTGCCGATGTATCCGGAACTTCGGGCCGAGCACGTTGCACGCGTTACCAATGCAATTTCCGAATTTCTGCATTGCTAACAACGCGTCTTCTCTTTGCCGAAAGCGCGATCTTTCAATTTCCTCTTCTTCAGGTTTCTTCCTAACGTCGTTACGTCGTTACTTCCTTACTTCTTTGCTTCATTTTCCCAAATACAAAAGCGCGAGCAGGAACAGCCAGAGGCCGTCCATGAAGTGCCAGTAGTGGGACGTGACTTCGGCGGCGACCGGTTGGGTCAACGGCTTATTCGCGAAGTTGCGGAACAGGACGTACAGAAGCGCGCCGACGCCGCCTAGCAGGTGGACGCCATGGGCCGCGGTGAAGATGTAGAAGAAGCTGCTGGCGGGATTGGTGCTGACATAGAAGCCTTTGGCCACGAGTTCGCGCCACGCGACGACTTGACCGATCAGGAACACGACCCCCAAGGCGGTAGTGACTTCCCAAAGTCTGCGGAAACCTTTGAGGTCACCGGTGGCTTGTTTGCGGCGTGCCAGCTCCAGTGTGCCGCTGCTGGCAAGAAGAACGATGGTGTTCACCCAAACCATGAACGGGAGATGCACTGGAACCCAGTCGCTGCCCATTTTGCGGACGAGAAACGTTACGGCGAGCGCCATGAAAAACATCACAATCGAAAGCATCGCCAGAACAATGGCAGTCTGGTAGCGGCGAGGCGAGGTGGGAGCGGGCTTCCGGCGTTTGTGCGGGTCGCCGTCGCCACCGCCATGGTCGTCTCCTGTGGGCGGCTTGTTTCCGCCGCCACCGCCGATGTCCTCGATGATGAGTTCGATGTCGTCGACTACGTGTGTGCCCGGCATGTTCTTTCCTTGAAGCGAATCGTTTTTAATCTTACGGGAACATCGACTCGTAAGTCTTGTTCCTTAACGCAGGTCGCCGGTCTGAAGACCGGCGCCTACGTTGTGCCTGCGGCGTATGGCGGCAGGGATTGGAGTCCTTTGTCAGCTCCACCGGGCATGGCTGGGGGCGTGCTGTCGGCGGCGAGAGATTGGGATGCGAAATCCTCGGTACAGTTTGCTATTGCACCGAATTCGTAAGCGCTGCGGTAGACGACCGGGGCTGCGCCAACGAAATTTCCAATTGGGGGTGGCGATGGCAGCGACCATTCGAGGGTGGTGGCACGCCAGGGATTTTTCGCGACCGCTTCGCCGCGTCGGAGCAAGCTGGCTACAAAATTTACGAGGAATATTCCCTGAGCGGCAATTGTTATCAGCGTTGCGGCGGTCACGAACGATCGAATTGCGGAGCCCGCGGCGATTGCCGCGGAAAGTGAGGCTCCCGGCGAAAGATGTAAGTGGGAGATCAGGCCGAGCCAGTGCATCGGCATGAAGATGAAATAGACCCCGGCGAAGGTGATCCAGAAATGGATCTTGCCGAGGCGCTCGTCGAGGCTGCGCCCAAACATTTTGGGGAACCAGAAGAACAAAGCCCCGAGCATGGCGAACGTGGCCGCTATGCCCATCACCAAATGGAAGTGACCGGTGATGAAGTCGTCGTTACCTGCACCTGCGGTGGCGGCCAGATCGTTGCGGGCGAGGAATAGCCCGGAGAGACCGCCTGCTAGAAACAGAGAGACGAAACCGAGCGCAAAGAGCATGGCCGTCGTCAGCTGAGCCTTGGCGTTCCATAAAGTGCCAAACCAGCTCATGAGCAGAATCGACGCAGGCAAACCCAGAGAAGAGGCGAGGAGGGAGAAAACGAGCGGTGAATAGGGATTCAGGCCGCTAGCGAAGGTGTGCTGTCCCCAAATGCAGAAGCCGAATAAGCCTGCGGCGCAGAGCGCAAGCACGACGGCGCGATGGACCCAGACGGGCTTGCGAGAGAATGTCGAGATCAGATGCGTGACGATTCCGAAGCACGGCAGGATGGCGACGTAGACTTGCGCCTGGGCAAAAAACCAGAACAAGCGCTGCCAGAGAGCGGGTAATACGACGGCAGGAACGGAATGCGGAGGGCCGTACAGAAATGGAGTGGTGGAGAAAAAGTGCGTGCCCAGAATGCGGTCCGCGAGTAGATAGACGCAAGCGGCCAGCAGGATGCTGAAAATCAGCAAGCTCAGGATGGCGTTGATGAACCAGGCCCACACGGTGATGGGCAGGCGAGGTAAGGTCATCCCTTTCGCGCGCAAGTCGATGGTGGTGACGCTGAAATTCAGGGCATTCGCCAGCGCAGCCGCGCAGAAGAGGGCGACGCTGCAAATCCAGAGATTGAGTCCCGTTTCCGGCGAAAGGAAGAATGCCGCGGCGACGCCGACCAGCGAGAGCGCCGTGCCCCAAAAGGCCAGCAGGTTGAGGGTTGGGAAGGCCATGTCTCGGGCGCCGATCTGGATGGGCAGCAGGTAGTTGCCGAATCCGGCTTGCGGCGCGGCGGTCAGAACCATGAGCACCATTAATGACCCGTGCAGCAACGTGAGGGCGGCGTAGCGCTGCGGCGAGTTGTCCAGACCCGAGAGCAGCGGGAGGTGCGCGCCTGGCCAAACCAGGTGGATGCGCATGACCAGCGACATGATCATGCCGAGGAAAACGCTGAAGAGCGCCAGCCACAGGTAGCGCAGGCCGATGGCTTTGTGGTCGGTGCGGAAGGTCAAGACTCGTAGCCATGAGTCGGGAGCTTCCGTCGTGTTGCCGCCGTTGTCGTAATCAGGCATAGAAGCTTTTTGCGGATCGTTGGACACGCTGGAGGTGACCTTGCCACCAAGCGCCGCTATCAATACATCCCATTTCGGATGCAAATTCAAGAGAGAGTCGACAGTCGACAGTTGAAAGTCGAAAGTGAGCCGGCGAGACGTTGGATGACGGCGGCGGGTTTGGAGTTCTAGGATACCCCCTCCCCCCCACCTTTTCTTGTAAGTGCGGATTCTAAAGGGTTTTAAGTCTAATGTTTTTGGAAGTGCGGATTGTAAAGGGGTTACGGGCGTTTTTTCTGTAAGTGCGGATTCTAAAGATGTTAGCGAGCAGTGGGCTGTGGTTGAAGTGTAATTTGGAAGCGACGAAAGAGTCGGGGAGTTCCTGCTCGCCGTAAGGATGGCCGCAAGATGGGAGTCATACGGAAGGGCAACCAGGTAAGACCGTTGCGACCGACCGGGTTGATCTCGAAGCGTCACGACCTATGATAGCACGATATGTTTACCCTGTCAATACATAATAATATGACTAACCATTCGAATAAAGTCTGCAGGGTAGAGGAATTTGGTGTGACTAGGCAAGAGCCGACCTCAAGATCAGGCGTTCGGAGGCCACGGGAATGTGTGGGCCTTTATAGATTCGTAGTTGGCATCGAGGGCGGGGCCAAGAAGGAGGATGGCGGCAATGCGACGGGCCATTTCCTGGACGTAGCGGACTTCGTCTTTGGTGAGTGGACGGCCGAGCAGCGGCAGTTCTCGATAGGAAAGCCACTTCTTAATGACCTGATAGCCGCCAATGGTGTAGGCCCAGACTTGGGAGGGAATATTAGACCAATATGCGATGTTGTTGAGGTAGATGTCGTTGGTCTGGTTTCCGAGGCGAGCCAAAGCGTCGTTTTCGGAGAGTCCAATGGCGCGAGCGCCTAACCGAAGCGCTTCTCGCTCGGTGGGAGAATACTCGCGTTGGACGAGTTTCCCCCTGGCAGGCATTGTGACTCCGCCCTTCCCTAGGTGCCCCCATTTCGCGGTGAGTTCAAGATCCAAGTCGCTGAGTGACCCGCCTTGCGTTCGGCTGACCACGGCAATCAGCTTGAGTTCGGCACCCAGCTTGTCAGCCGTGACACCCTTAACTGAGGACTCTGTGTCGAGTAGGCTAGCAACTTTACGCCCGAGATCAGCTGACGCTAAAAGGTTCTGCTTCGAATCAGGCATCGGTATCCGCGGCCAATCCTGACGAATGCCATCCGCGTTCTCCGATAGGTACCTAGGAGTATGACCAATAGCAAGAGCGTGGTACCAAATGGCTTCCGCCTCGCTTAGACAACAATCAGAAGGGTCCGGAGCCAAAGAAAGCATATAGAGCCGTGCTGAGCCTGACAGGTTTGGCACCTTCTCGGGGTTACTCGAATCAAGATCGAGGGCTAATCGAGTTTGGGCCGGCCCCTTCTTTGTCTTTCGGGTTGCGTAGAGGTCGAACGGAATGAAATAAGCGTCGGTGTGGAGCGCGTGCTGATCTGAGATATGGCGGCTAAAGTAAATTGTACCGTCATCAGAGAACTTTGGTGCATGGCGACGTACCATCAAAAATTTGTTTGCCTTGGCGGCCTGGACGAGAAGTTCTGGTCGGACACGGTTCCATAAGTTGGAATGCCTTTCAACGTAACACCAACGCAGATCGAAGGGTTTGAACCAGAAAGGCCAGACGTTCTCGGGGTGAAACCCACTCTCTTTCAACAGGTGGCTTCGGGTATCGTTTGCATTGAATGAGGCAGCATTCGTGGTAAGACCCTTGTGGAGTTGTGAGAGCTCGTCAAACGACACGTTGGGGTCGAAGTAGCTCTTCATTCGCGAGGAAATCGTTTCTCGCAGAAAATCATGGAGAGCTTGGCCGCGGTTGTCGTTAAGTCCTAGCAAAGGTTCAATAGTGGATAATTCCGAAACTGAGGGCCAGTCTTGATACCCTTGGGTGGTGATCACAGGCCGGAACGAATAGCGATTGCTAGCCTCTGGGGTCGCATCTGAATAGTGCGATTGAAAATTGTCGTCTGCTAGGCTTCCAAGTAGCGCTGCCCTCCGCTCCTGCGCTCGTGCCTCGTGTAGATCGTCCCGGAAGAAAACGCTCGGCTCTACTGTCTTAGCCCCCGATTTTACCCAGAGCGATATCGCCACTCCCTGCTGGATGCCCATCGAAAAGCCGGGAATCGCAAAAATCGTTTCACTCGTCCGGCCATCCAACGCGTATTCTGAAATTTTTCTGTTCCCGTGCATATTCTCTATCCAAAACTTGTCGAAGTTGAGCAGTAGGTGTTGTCGAAGAACAACGTACGTGGGTCACCCACAAAGGAATGGTTTGAAATGAAGCATACAACTCCCTTTCCCGTCTTCTCAGCGATTCGCCGCTCGGCAATTCTGAAGAAACGAACATAGAGGTCGTCAAGATAGTTTTTCGTAATTCCCCATGCTTTAAGTCCCGCTTTATAAGGTTCGAGGAGTCCCGCTTCCTCTTCGGGGCTGACTCCTGCAAACCCGTTGTACGGAGGGTTGCCGAGAATAACTAGGATCGGGGTGTTGCGCTTAACGTGTTCAGCGGCGTCGCGTTCCTCCTCGAGTTCTGCAAAAAGGAGGCGCTTCTTTGGCTCCTTGGGCGGCTCCCATCCCGTTAGGGCATTCGTGAGGTATACACCTATGCGTTCGTTTGCTTTTTCGGCGAGAGGAGCGCCGAGATCTTGCAATAGGAGACCGAGCTGGAGGTGCGAGACGACGAAAGGAGCCGGAAGAATCTCGAAGCCGAAGACACGATTCTTTGCCGCCTCTTTGAGGTCGGCGGCGATGAGCGCGTCGGCACCGCGATCTTTTAGGGTTTTGTGGATACAGCGGAGGGCTTCCACGAGAAATGAGCCTGTGCCGCAACACGGATCGAGGACGTAAACATTCTTGTCGGCGAGCCCATCGGGGAGGTTAAGCTCTTCGCGCAACACGGTGTCTACACGGGCGACCATGTACTGGACGATTTCAGGAGGCGTGTACCAGACGCCGAGTTGCTTACGGAGTTCCGGATCGAAGGCCTGCAGGAAGGGTTCGTAAAAGTATTGGACGGCGTGGCCTTCCTGAAATTTGGTAAAGAAATTCGCTCGGTCGACGCGATTTAGGACCGAAGCGGTCCAATCTAGGATTTCCGACAGATTCAGTGCTTCAAGCTGTCCAGGATCTGCCACTTCGTGGAATAGTTTGCGCAGAACGGGGACCCGAAGTATGCGGGACGTTTGCGCCCAGTCGAAACGTTCCTTCGAAGGAGGTTGATGTTGCTTAGACCAAAGAACCCACGCGGAGAAGACACCGTAGAAGAGGGTTTGTACGAGCGTGGAGCGAAAGAAATGCTCGCCTTTTTCTCCTTCGAAGGTAAGGCCGAGGGCTTCTTCGAGGGCCTTGCGCACGCTTGCGAGCGCAGGCAGCTCGTGCAGCCCGATGCGCGCCAAGGCGTCGCGGGCATAGGATGCCAGGAACCAGGCGACATCTTCGGGAGCGGCCAGCGGCGCGGCGTGGAGCATGGCGCGTTTTGCGAATTCGACGAACATTTCGCCGTGGCGTGCGTCGGCTTTTTTCGGTTGATGTACGGCCGTCCAGAACTCTGATTCGGATTCAGCAAGACGGTAGGTTTCGAGCTTGATCGGATTCCCGGTAAGATCTTGGCCGACAAAAACAAAGTCTCGATAGTTGGTGACGAGGACCTGTCGATATTTCCCCCAGTAGCGGCTTACTTGTTCACTGTCTGCTGTGAGCCAGGCGTCATCCGCAGTGGATTTTATTTCGACGACTCCACGCGCCGGCATCTGCGGCAACGGTTTTTGCTCACCGCGCTTGGTCTTCAATTGTTCGTCGGTGAAGAAACCCAGGTCAGGGCTGCCAACACCGCGGTTCTTGAGTTGAGAGACGCAGCGGACCTTGGGCTTGAGTCTCTTGCCAATTTCGTTGAAGAAGGTTTCGAGAGCGCTGTAGTAGGAGGTTTCGTCGACGGCTTCGCCGCTGGAGCGGATTTCGCGCAGAGATGTGAGATAGGCCTCGAAAGGGGTCATTCGCTCTCTTAGTGACAAATTAACTTTACGGTTATGTTGTTATCACAAGGCTTTGTGGAGTGCAACGTAAGCAGAAGATTCGGTGCGGAAAGAATTCACGGTTGAGCTGATAGGAGAAATGAGGAGGAGAGGAAGAGCGGACCCTTTCAATAACGGAAAGGGATTGGACGTCATGGCTGGCTGGTTGGTTCAACTATTCGGCGCCTTAACCTTGCCAAGATGGGGCGCAGCAGTGCTGCGCCCGTACATTGATTGGCGGCGGTTGGGTTCCCGCCTCTAGGAGAAGGCTTCTGATAGTGGATGGGGTTGATAGGGCTGTTCGAGGCGGGTGATCTCGTCGGGGGAGAGTTTTATGTTGACGGCGGCTGCGGCGTCTTCGAGGTGATTGGGTTTGGTGGCGCCGATGATGGGGGCGGTGATGGCGGGTTTATGGAGCATCCAGGCCAGGGCGACTTGGGAGGGTGGGAGATTGCGTTCGCGGGCGATCTCGTTTACGCGGTCGATGATGGGCTTGTCGATATCGCCGGTCTTTGAGTACAGCTTCTCGGCGAAAGCGTCGGTTTTGGCGCGGTCGGTTTGGGGTTGTTCTCGCCAGGGGCGGGCCAGGCGGCCGCGGGCCAGCGGGGACCAGGGGATCGCGCCTACGCCTTCGGAGGCGCAGAGAGGGAGCATCTCGCGTTCTTCTTCGCGGTAGAGGAGATTGTAGTAATTCTGCATGGAAATGAACTGGGCCCAGCCTCTGGCGCGCTGGATACTAATGGCTTTCATGAATTGCCAGGCGTACATGGAGGAGGCGCCCAGGTAGCGGACTTTGCCTGCGCGGACCACTTCGTTTAGCGCTTCCAGAGTTTCTTCCAGCGGGGTCTCGTAGTCGTAGCGGTGGATCTGGTAGAGGTCGACGTAATCGGTTCCGAGGCGCTGCAGGCTGTGGTCGAGTTCGGAGAAGATGGCTTTGCGGGAGAGGCCGTGGCCGTTGGGGCCTGGGCGCATGGCGCCCCAGACTTTGGTGGCGATGACGACTTCGTCGCGGGACGTGAGATCACGGATGGCTCGGCCTAACACTACCTCGCTTTCGCCGTCGGAATAGACGTTGGCGGTGTCAAAGAAATTGATGCCGTGGTCGAGGGCGGACTTGATGAAGGGGCGACTGTCTTCTTCGCTGAGGGTCCAGGGCCAGCGGGTGGTGGCGCCGGTTTTGACTCTGCCGTAGCTCATGCAGCCGAGGCAGATGCGGGAGACTCGGAGGCCGGTGTTTCCTAGTCTGGCGTATTCCATTTGGGGCTCCTTGGTTGAGCGCGTTTCGGATGAAGAGGCAACACCCGCACCCTTAAAACCCAAGGGTGCGGCACCCTGTTTGGCCCTCTGTTACCTGGCCGGCTCTCGATCACATGGCTGGCTCTCTATCAGAGGCTTGGCGAGTCGAAGAGGATACATCGGCTTTCTTTGGGAGGGAGCCGGAAAAGTGGGGGGTTGGCTTGTTTTATGAATAGAGGCGCGATGCCGAGGATCTTATGAACGACGATTCCCTGCCCCTCGGGCTACCGCTTTGGCGGTTGGCGGACGACTCTTGCGAGGCTACGACCCTGTATCGGGAACTGCGCAAGCCGCTGCTGCGGTACCTGGTATCGCTGGGACTATCGAGCGATGAGGCGCAGGATGTGGTGCAGGATGCTTTTGTCAGCTTGCAGCGGCATTTGGCTGCGGGCGGATCGCAGGAGAATATTCGCAGCTGGGTGTTTCGCGTGGCGCATAATCAGGCGCGGAATCGGCAGAACAGCTATCACCGGCGTTATGGGGAAACACTCGATGGCGACGTTGACCCGATCACGGATGAGGCGACACCCGAGCAGGCGGTGCTGGAGAAAGAAAAATTTGGACAGTTGAGGAAGGCGATCCTCTTGCTGACGCAGCCGGAACGTGAATGTCTGCTGCTGCGCGCGGGTGGGTTGCGGTATCGCGAAATCGGGGATGTGTTAGGGATGGCGACCTCCACAGTGGGCGAAACGGTGGAGCGGGCGATCAAGAAATTGGCGGAGAAATGCAATGTGTGACTTTCCGGGAAGACTAGTGGCTTGGCTCGACGGCGAGATGCCGGAGGGCGAGGCGGCCGAAGTGCAGCGGCACGTCCAGAGCTGCGTGGAATGCCGGAGTCGCGTCGACGCGTATGAGCGGGTGAGTAAGGGCGTGAATGCTTATTGCGACGAAGCGGTGGCAACGAAGGTGCATCGCGGAGCGGTCCGGTGGGAACTCGTCCTGTCGGCAGCAGCGGTGGTGGGGATTGCGCTCCTCATGGCGTTCCCGCGGGCGCGGGTCGAACGGACCTTGGCGCAGCAGCCAGTGGCCGCTGCGCCTGCGCTCCACGATGCGGCAGCTGCTGGCTCGGCAGCCAGGGTGTTTGAAACTGCGCCGGTGCCAGAGCAGAAGATTCATCGGCGCCGAGTCGCCGTGCCGGCGCAGATTCAGAGCACGAACTGGGTGGCGGCTGAACCTGGGATTCAGATCGCGATTCCCGCGGAAGCTATGTTCCCCCCCGGCGCTGTGCCGGAAGGAATCAATTTTGTTGCGGAGGTGAGTATTGCGCCGGATGGGTCGGCGCAAGGACTTCGCCTGCAACCGCGACTTGTTGGAATGGAAAGGACGACGCAACCATGAAATCAACTTTGAAGTGGGTATCCATTTTTGCGCTGACAGCTCCGGTTCTGGCAGCAGGGCCCGGCGCGTTTGCGCAAGACTCGGGAAATTTTGTGTATCGAACGAGCCAGATCGGAGGCGGCCCATCCCTGCAAGCGAGCCCGGGAACCGCCGTTGCGTGGAGCGCATTCGACAGAGGAGCGAGTACGCCGGTGCAGGGCGCGCCTTACTCCGCCACGATTAGCAATGAATTGGTGCAGACGTTGGCGGACGGCAATCGCATCACGCAGACCAGCAGTGGGAGTACTGCGCGCGACTCACAGGGGCGGACGCGGCAGGAAACGGTGCTGCCGCCGATCGGAAATTTATCGGCGGCGAATGCGCCGCGATTGGTGTTCATCCACGATACGGTGGCGCAGACGTCTTACACCTTGAACCTGACGGACAAGACGGCGCAGAAAATTCCGACGTTTTCGTCCTCGACGACTGGCTCGACGACTGGGCCCGGAGTTATGGGCGGCGGCGCTACGACCACCTTCGTTAGGGTGGACGGCGGGGTCACTGCGGGGGCCGCGCCGCTGCCGCCACTGCCACCACCCATGATCGCGCAAGCAACCCTGATCGCGAACGACCAGGCCGAAGCTAGCACTGAAGACCTTGGCTCCAAAACGATGGAGGGCATTATTGTGAACGGAGTGCGGACAACGCGGACCATTCCATCCGGGGAGATTGGCAACGAGAAGCCAATCAGTATTGTTACCGAGGTGTGGACCTCGCCGGACCTGAAGACGGTGGTTTACAGCAAGCGTAGCGATCCGCGGATGGGCGAGCAGACGTTCCAGCTCACGAATATCGCGCGGTCGGAGCCGGATGCGTCGCTGTTTACGGTGCCGGCGGACTTCAAGATCGTGGACGGACCGCAGCGGATCCTGTATCAGCCGAAGCAATAGAAAGGTTGTTAGCTGAACGATTGCGAAGAAAGTTGCGACACCGCGAGAAGGCCCGGACTGAGGTGCGGGCCCCGACAGACTTCCTGTGAAATTCGCTTGCGTGCGGCTTGCAGTTCGGTCTGAGGCAAGACGCAAGGGCCGGGCGGGGCCCTTCGAAGCTCAGGGTAAACAAGCCCCGCCCCTACAAGTGCGGATAGACGTTACGTGGAGGCGGGGGTGGTTTCGGAGGTGGCGGGGCGGAGCCACTTGATTTTCCAGACCAGGATGATCAGGAGAGCTAACGCGAGTGTGTTGGCTAGGCCGTAGTGGGTTTCTTTGGCGCGGACTACGATTGTGATTATACGGGCTAGATTTACGAGCCATAGAGCGGCCAGCGCGGCGACGTACAGCAGGACGGATTTCCAGCCTTGCATGCGCTTCCAGTTCATCAGAAAGACGGTGGCAAAGAGCATCGAGAAGATCTGGATGTTTTCGATGCCGGAGCATTGCCAGGTGATGGTTACGTCGGTAACCGGTGTTATGACGTGGTCGCCTGCGGCATAGGAGCCGGGAACGAAGAAGGAAGCGGCGATGGCCCACTGCGGGCCGAGTGTGGCCCAGTGGGCGTGTATTTCGTAGGGCACGACAACGACGAACAATGCCAGAAGAATGATGAGGACGTAACCGGTTATTTTCATCGGGTGGTCAGCCTGAGAAGTGCGATCACAAACAGGCCGATCAAGAGAGTGAAGAGGGCCTGGTGTCCGGAGAACTCATCGCCAGAGATGTGGCCCGACGGTGGTGGCGGACCCGATGGAGGAGGAACGGGCCATGTGATCGACGTTGGCGGAGGAGTGGTGTGAGAGCCTCCCTGCGGAATGTAGAAGGGCGGGACGAAAAAGAAACGGTGCGACTTTGCCGCAGCAGCGGGAGCGGCAGCCGCGCCGATGGGATTCGCGGAAGAGGGAGCCGGATCCGCTACGAGAGTGAGCGGGGCATCGGGAACTTCCGCCGGGGCTTCGAGAAGCGCGGGCGGCACGTCTTCGCTGGGCTGCATCGGAGAGATGCTTATGAGATTGCCGCAGCGAGCGAGAACGGTCTTGCCGCAGAAGGTTATGACGTACTCGCCCTTTTTGATCAGGAGGGGCTTCTGGGCCCACTTGATGTTGTCGCCTTTGCGGAAGGTGCTGAAGGCGGTGATGTCTTCGGGGAGCGGAAACATGGAGGCGTTGCGGTCGGCGCAATCGCCGTAAAAGTCGTGGAGAACCGGATCGTCGTGGACACGCTCGAAGAATTCGTTGACGGAGCTGAAGCCGCCGCGGAGGAGGGCGAAGTTGAGGGGACGGAACGAAGCGTGGACGATCGGAGTGGCCGGGGAGGACGGTCCGGGCGTCGGCAAGGCGTCGGCGTGCTGATTCTGTCGGCTGGACGCGCCGGTTATCGTCGTCGCGGCCTGGGACCTGTGTGCGTCGTGGAAGGATCGAAAGACAAAATAGCAACCAACGAACAAGATGAGGGTGAGAAGAATTCTCTTATCGTTCATAGAATTTGTTCCATTTCAACTGGGGGGAAGAACCCGGAGCTGGAGAGCGATTGGCGTGGCGTTAGAGTCATAGCGCCCCTGGAAAACTGCGGGTAGGGGAAACCCGAAGTGCATGAGCGTCTTCCTTGTCTCCGTTTTTTCGACCAGTTCTGCTTCCGACAAAGCAGCGCGTCCGACCTAGCGACTTTCCGAAAAACTTCGTGAAGCTATACTTTCGTGAAGCTGTACTAAGGGTACGGGGAGCACGCGACGGTCCATCCGCCTTGGCGCTGGGGTACTGGGTCAATTGATTGGTACTGAGATCTAAATTGCGTGCGATCAATAGGTTAATTGGAGTGCGAAATGCCCGAAAAATGGGATTTATTTTCCGGTGTGGACTTTTTTTCCTCTTAAAGATCGCGACGTTCACTATTGGAGACTATTGGAACTGCTTTTGAAATGTGGACAGCTGAGTTTTGAGATCGGCGACTTCGGCGCGGAGGGCGGCGACTTCATTTTCGAGGCGCGCCAACCGGGGGGAATCGGAAGGAGCGAGCTCTGATTGTCGGACTAATGATGATGACGAGTCAGTATGAGCCATTTTGGGAATGGACTCTTCCACGTCGCCGGAAAGGAGATGGGCGTAGCGGGCCTCCTTTGTGCCAGGTTGGCGAGGGAGGACTTTGACGAGGGGCGGCTGGCGGTTCATGAGCAAGTTGAGGGCGGAGTGAACGGCGGCGAGATCGTCGAATTGATAGAGGCGATCGGTGCGGGTGCGGAGTTCGCCGGGAGTTTGCGGGCCGCGGAGAAGGAGCACGCAGAGCAGGGCGATTTCGTGGCGGTGGAAATTGAAGACTTCCGCGAGGCGGTGTTCGAACTTGGGGACGCGGCTGTCGGTGGCGGCAGAGCGTGCGAGGCTTTGCTGGCTCAGCGAATGGAGCGCGCGGCGGATGGCGTCTTCGTCGAGATCCATCACTGGATCGCGATTCGATTTTTGGTTGGCGGCGTTCAGGATAGCGTTCAGAGAAAGCGGGTAATACTCGGGCGTGGTGATTTCTTTTTCGACGAGCGAGCCCAGGACGCGGGCTTCGACTGGGGTTAGAGTGAAGTTCACGGAGAACAATGATACACAAAGCGGAGAGCTTGCGCTTTGCGTGAGACTTCGACACGCCGCACCCGTTGCCGGGAGCGTGGCGGAAATAGATGGATAGGGTTACGCGCGGGGGACGGAGATGGCCCGGAGCTCGGACTCGGATTGCGACGGCGTAGAGACAGAGAGTTCCTGGTCTTCCCGTCGAGCTTGGGCGATGGCGGAGAAAACGTCGCTCGGTTTGCAGGGTGAAGGGATAAGGTCAACGGCACCGTGACTGAGAGCTTCGAGGTATTCGTCCCAGTCGGCCAGGCGCGAGGTCACGACGATGGGAACTCTGCGGGACGGAGTTTGCGCGACGGAGATAAGGTCGCGGTAGGTTCCGTCGGTGAGGCGGCGCTCGCAAAAGACGAGGCCGACATTTTGTTTGGCGAGGAGATCGTGGCACTCGTGGAGGCGTGAGGCATGCAGCGGGCTCCAGCCGTCCTTTTGTAGGATGGATGTGAGCGCACGGCGGTGGTCGAGATCCGGAGAAACGACGAGGATTTGCGGACGATCGTTCATGTATTTCTCCCCAAAGGAGTGTCTGAATACTGATGCGCGCCTGTTGTTTCGAATTCGTTCGCGGGAGCGCGCTGGAAACGCCCTTGAAACATGGACAGTTCGTTTGCGGAAAGCATCCTAGGCGCGAGCGATGCAGGCTGCTATCCGATAATTACCTTAGTCCTGAAAAATACATACTGCAATAGTACTTACTTGGGAATCTTGTGATTTTTATTGGGAAAAGCGGGCGTTAACGTTAACGCGGATTAATTTCTTATCTTTCTTATTCTAGGAATTGACCGTTAACGTTAACGCGGGATTTTTTTCTGACATCGAGGAATCTGCGCTCGGGCTGACGCGGACACAGACAGGAGTGTCTGTGCTACTGGAATTTTTGCTGCTCACCGGGAAGCGGCCTGCGATGGAAGCGAGACTTCGGAACATGCTTGGCTTGAAATGACGTTCGAAGACTCGTCGCTTGATTCTAATGTATAATTCGGTGCATGCGGTCGTGGCGGAACTGGCAGACGCACTAGCTTGAGGTGCTAGCGCCGCAAGGCATGGAGGTTCGAGTCCTCTCGACCGCACCAATTTTGTAGTGTTCACCGCTGGCGCCGCTGATTCTATTTGCTCTCCGAAATCTCGCTATTCTAAAAGTCCGTGATAACTCGCCGCAGTTGGCATTGGCGTGGGCGTCATTGGACCGGTGTGACAGGACGCAGGGGGCCGGGCGGGGCCTTCGAAGCTCAGGGTAAACAAGCCCCGCCCCTACAAAGGTCAAGACTCAGGGATGGCTTGCCCGGCGAGCACTCCTGAAACTAGCCGCGTGTTTATGTCGGGCCGAGCAACCTCGAATCGTCGACCGCGGATCGCCGGGGTGTCGAGAAATTCAGACGTCGTTGGGTCGGACGAAAGGTTGCTCCTGGCGAAAGCGCCCGCTACAGGTACCGCACCAATCTGCGATTACGGCTTTTTCGGTTGCGGTGTGGGCGTGGTTGCTGGAGGTTGGGCGCTCGGCGCGGTGCTCGATTGCGGCTGCGCTGGCACCGGTGTCACTGGCGCTGGCTTTGCGGGAGCGGCGGCGGGCTTGGAGAACTTTTCGAGGATAGAGTTGCCTTGCCCGGTGGCTTTGTCGGTGCGCAGGACCAGGGCCATGGCGCAGATCATGAACATTACCGCGCACCAGGTTGTAGCTTGCGAGAGAAGCGTGGCGGCGCCGCGTGGGCCGAAGGCGGTCTGGCTGCCTGCGCCGCCGAAGGCTCCGGCGAGGTCGGCGGCTTTACCGCTTTGCAGCAGGACGACAATGATGAGCACGAGGCAGTTCATTACGAAGAACGCGGTCAGAAGCCATCCGGCAAAACGGAAGCCGAGAATTATAATGGCGATGCCGATCAAGAGAGAGATGGTCCACTTCATCCAGCCTGGCATTCCTTGCATTTCGAATCCTCGCTAAAATCGTTCGGGACTGGCCGCTTGCTCGTGTCGTCCCCGAGGTTTGAAGACGCCTCGGAGATGACGCTGAACGGCGTGGCGGTGGCCGCGCCGTGACGCTCTATCTTACTACTACTTCAGGCACGCCGGGCTAAAGCCCAGCGCCTACACATAGATAACATCGACTGGGCAGAGAATACGGTCACTCGAAATTTACGATGGACGCGAATGACTTGGGGTCCAGGCTTGCTCCGCCTACTAACGCGCCGTCCAGTTCTTGCTGAGCCATCAATCCCTTGATGTTGTCGGGTTTGACGCTGCCGCCGTACAAGATGCGTAGGGCGGAGGCGTGAGCAATGGAGAATTGCTCGGCTGCGCACCGGCGAATAATACCGTGCGCGGCGGCAGCAATTTCTGGCGTTGCCACCTTACCCGTCCCAATCGCCCAGACTGGTTCGTAGGCAATCAGAATACGGGAGAATTCCTCGGGGGTCAACGCTCCAGGCCCGCCAGTGAACTGCCGATTCAGGACTTCCTGCTCGAGTCCGGCGGTGCGCTCTTCGTTGGTTTCGCCGAGGCAAACGATGGGGATGAGGCCGGAATGGAGAGCCATCAGAGATTTCTTGGCCACATTGTCGTCGGTCTCGCGAAAAATCTGGCGGCGCTCGGAGTGGCCAACGATGACGTAGCGGCAGCCCGCTTCGGCGAGCATCGGGCCAGAAACTTCGCCGGTGAAGGCGCCTTCTTTGCTCCACGAAAGATTTTGGCCGGAAATAGCGATGCGCGTGGCCTTCGCGCATTCGGCACCAGCGGAGATGGCTGTATAGGGCGGGGCGACGACAATGTCGCAGTGGGTCGAGTGCGCGACCAAAGGCGTGAAGGAGGAGAAGAAGGCGCGGGTGTCGGCGATGGTCTTGTGCATCTTCCAGTTGCCGGCGATTACGCGGCGGCGGGTCATGAGTGCCTCCGATTCAGAGAACAAAGAAAGAGATGCGACCATCGGGGCTCGGGGTAAACTTTTCGGAACTCACGGTAAACAGAGGCAGGGTACGCTGAAATTTCGCGGAGACGAGAGGAGGTCATTTGTTGGTTAAGGCTTCGACGCCGGGGAGTTTGCGACCTCCCAGGAACTCCAGGGAGGCACCTCCACCGGTGGAAATGTGGGAGATTTTGGTGGAGAGGCCGGATTGGTGGACGGCGGCTACGGAATCACCGCCGCCGACGATGGAGGTTGCGCCTGCGGAGGTCGCCGCGGCAACCGCTTTGGCAATTTCGAGGGTGCCTTTGGCGAACGGGGGCATTTCGAAGACGCCCATCGGACCGTTCCACACGATGGTCCTGGATTTGGAGATCTCGGCGGAATAGGCAGCGGCGGTCTTGGGACCGATGTCGAGACCCATTTGATCCGCAGGAGTGGCGGCGATGTCGCAAGTAGTGGCTTTGGCATCGGGCTTGAATTCGGGAGCTACGACGTGGTCGGCCGGGAGCAAAAGCTTGAAATTCTTCTGCTTGGCTTCGGCGAGGAGGCGTCTGGCGAGGTCGAGCTTATCCATTTCCACCAGGGACTTGCCGATTTCCAGGCCTTGGGCCTTTTCGAAGGTGTAGGCCATGCCGCCGCCGATGAGCATGACGTCGGCGATCTTCATCAGATTTTCAACCACTTCGATTTTATCGCTGACTTTCGCGCCGCCTATAATTGCCACGAATGGCCGGGCAGGATTGGTCACCGCTTTGCCGAGATAGGCAAGCTCTTTTTCCATGAGCAGGCCTGCGGCGGATTGCTTCACGAAGCGCGTGATGCCTACTACGGAAGCGTGGGCGCGATGAGCCGAGCCGAAGGCATCACAAACAAAGAGGCCGTCACAAAGCTTCGCCAACTGTTTAGAGAAGGCTTCGTCGTTCTTTTCCTCTTCAGGATGGAAGCGGACGTTTTCTAGAAGGAGCACGCCGCCGTCGGTGAGTGCTTTGCTTTTGGCTTCGGCGTCGGGACCCACGCAATCTTGGGCAAAAACCACATCGCGTTCCAACAGCTCCGCCAGTTTCTTGGCGACCGGGGCCAGCGAGTATTTCGGATCGGGACCGCCCTTCGGCCGGCCTAGATGCGAGGCCAGCACCAGGCGTCCGCCCTTTTGGATGGCCAGGCGGAGTGTCGGTAGGGTTTCGCGGATGCGGGTGTCATCCGTGACTACACCGTCCTTTAGCGGGACGTTGAAGTCTGCGCGGATGAAGACGCGTTTGCCGTGGAGGTCGAGGTCGTTGATGGTTAGCTTGTTCATGAGTTCGTTTTGTGATTTCGTTTTTGCTGGGCTTGTGTGCTTCTGGCTTGAGTTTGAAATTTATTGGGTGCGATTTGGCTTGTCGGTGTCAAGCTTGCTTCGTTTCGAGGGGACACAGGCAGGAGTGCCTGTGCTACCTAAAACTTAGACGCTACGAGCTTGATCAGGTCGCGGCAGCGGCAGGAGTAGGCCCACTCATTGTCGTACCAGGCCAACACCTTCACGCACTTGTCGCCGACGACTTTGGTGTAGCCGGCGTCGACGATTGAGGAATTCGAATTGGCTTTGAAGTCGGAGGAAACCAGTTCCTCTTCGGTGTAGCCCAGGATGCCCTTCATCGGACCATGCGCCGCGGCTTTCAAAGCGGCGTTAACGGATTCGACTGTGGCCGGCTTTTCGACAAAAACCGTGAGGTCCACAACGCTAACGTTCGGTGTGGGGACACGCATCGCGTAGCCATCGAGTTTGCCTTTGAGGGCGGGGATGACCAAATGCAAGGCTTTGGCAGCGCCCGTGGAGCTGGGAATCATATTGATGGCAGCGGCGCGGGCGCGGCGAAGATCCTTGTGCGGCAGGTCGAGGAGCTTCTGATCGTTGGTGTAGGAGTGAATCGTGGTCATGGTGCCGGCAGTGATGCCGAAAGTGTCTTGCAGAACCTTGGCGACGGGGGCGAGACAGTTGGTGGTGCAGGAAGCGTTAGAGATCACGTTGTGCTTGGCGGGATCGTAGGTATTGTCGTTGACGCCCAGCACGAAAGTAGCGTCCGGGCCGTCGGCAGGGGCGGAGATAATGACTTTTTTCACGGGCGCGCGCAGGTGCTTTTTGGCGTCCGCGCCTTTGGTGAAGAGGCCAGTCGACTCGACAACAACGTCAGCGCCCACCGAAGCCCAGTCAATTTCCGCGGGGTCCTTGGTCTTGAAAACCTTGAAGCTCTTCCCTTCCACGGCGATGGAATCGTCGGTGTGGGTCACCTTGTGGTGGAGATTGCCGAGGATCGAATCGTACTTGAGAAGGTGAGCGAGTGTGGCGGCATCGGTGACGTCGTTAACGGCGACGAACTGGATATCTTTGTCATCCAGCGCAGTGCGCATGATATTGCGTCCGATGCGGCCGAAACCGTTGATACCTACCTTGATGGGCATTCTTCCTCCGATGGAATGGTCACGCGAAGCGAGCCGGTGCAGACAAGAAATCGGCCCATGTGTGAACTAGAAATGCTATGGGCTGCGAGAAAAAAAGTCAACGCGGTGCGAGCGGCAGGTTTGCGGCGGAGCTATCAAGAGGAAAGACGCAACGAGAAACGCCTTACACCGGACCGCAACACGCGGCACGGTGTAAGGCTCAAACGATCCAAGCTTGATCCCCACTTAGGGGAAGACGCTCTCAGTGGTGATCGTGGCGCCAGCGCCAGTAATCGCGCTGCTCGTTTTTGTTCAGACTCGAGTACTCGCGGTAGGGCTCATGCCGACCGGTCCAGTAGGAGCGATAGACCACGACTTCGTGGTTGTTCCAGTGGTGATAATCGTGATGTTCCTCGTCGTAGTACGTCACCCGCCCAGAGCAACCTGCGCTGCCGAGCGAAACGAACACGGTGGCCGCGAGAACGAGCACAGCGGTGCGACATCTGGACATGCGCATACGGACAAATCCTCCTTTTTTGACTCTCAAGTGGTTTGCACTTCTCTTGCGGGGACTCCAGGTCAGTTCCACTCCACCGAAAAGCAAGGGCACTACCTAACTCCTGATTTAGATGGTGAATTCGAAAAAAGGACGGCAATGGGGACGATCAGGGATTGTGAACATTATTGAGGGAATTGGCGGACGCTGGTTACGCGGTCTCCTTGGAAACGGACGAAGACCGTTTTTGAGGGTGGTTGGCCGTAAATCCAATCCTCGATTTCGTTGCCCTCGGAATCGCGCTCGCGAACCTTATGTTCCGGTTTGCCGATGGCCGCGATCACCTCTTCGCGGTCCATGCCGACGGCCGGGCGGCGGTCCTGGATAGCTTTTCTTACTTCGGGCGGCAGGGTGTCTGTCCAGTGCACGGAGGCGGAACGTTGCCGGGTGAAATCGAGAAAGGGAGAAAGGATCTGTTTCAGGTCCTCGGGAGTAAGATCTGGAACTGCTTTCGTGAATTCCAGAAAGAGCGTGCTGCCCATGCCGGGCTGAACCCCCGGCGGACCATTTTCTGAGGTCTGGGTCTGACTTGTGCTCATCGTCGGAATGCTGCCGCCCATGCCGATCTGTACATGGTCTTTCCAGTTTTTCTTGCCGCGCCCGCCGCCGTTCACATCCACGACGATGGTGTGCGCACGAAATTCGAGCCTGGTGATTTGCACGTTGTCGCCACTGTTGACGGCCGCGCCGTGAGTCGCCACCGCGCTATTCAGCAATTCCGCGCTGACTGGTTTCCCGACATAGAAAAGAAACCCTTCTTTGCCAGCGGGAAGCGGCTTGGTAGCTTTGGCAAATTCTCCGGACACGTAGCGGATCAGGTCAAGTTTCGATTGATCCTGTAAGGTCGCCTTTTTCTCCTGGCTAGGCTGTGGCGATTGAGCCGGAGGCTCATCCGTTGTCGAGGACAGGTCGGGCAAGACGGAGATATCTGCGCCGGCGGGAAACGCCGGAATGGCATTGCTCGGAGCGTGAAGTCGTTCGACACCGGGCGCATCCGCAGCAAGCAGAAAAACAGTGAGCGCCGGTATGAGCCAGTTGGGCATGGTTACAGTGGCCAGCCGCCCCGGTGACTGGTCGCCTCTATTCTATGATGCTTATTGTCTGCTGAACAGATACCTGGCACTTTTTCAGCTGGTCGGGACAACGCCTAGCCGGATCGGGGAGAGACAGAGGTAAAGGTAACGCAGAGACCCTGAGGGCGCTGAGATACGCGGAGGAAGGAGAGTTTCGGTATTGGACGGGTGAACGGACGTTGTTCGACCCTAAATCGTTGCCGGAGAGACGGCGTTTTGTCCCGTTCTGTTCTAAGCCTTTGTTCTAAGCCATTGTTGTAGGTGACGGTTCTAGGAGACGTTGACCTGAACACCGGACCGGTCGATCTTCATGGGCAGGAGTTGACCGCCAGCATCGGTCACCGCGGACTCAACGCGTTCGCGAGAGTTGGGATCGATCAAGAGCACGACACAGCCACCACCACCCGCACCGCAGACCTTTCCCGCCAGAGCGCCCTTGCGGCGTGTGCCCTCGATGATGCGGTCGATCGTTTTGGTGGAGATGGTCGGGAGATTGCGTTTTCGGAAGGTCCACTCTTCACGCATCAATCGTCCGGCGTCGGTCCAGTCCGATTTTTCGAGGGCGCCGCGGAGTTGTTGGGCGACTTCCGAGATTCGGGCGAGATTGTGGTAAACCTTTTTGTTTCCGTTGATGTGTTTCTGGAAGACGTCCCAGTTGTTGATGGCTGACTTGCGCGGCTTGCCGGTGTAACAGAGAACGATACGGCGCTCGAGTTCGGAGAGATCGACTCGGAGTTCGGTGCGGTGTTCTCCACCGGGGGGAAGCTCGATGGCGGCGGCGCCGCCAAAGGCCGGCGGGTAATGGTCCTGTGTGCCGGTGGGAACGCGGATCACGATGGCTTCTGCGTCGCGGCTGATGTGAATCCAGTCGGCTTTGCTCTTCCCTGCACCGGTAAAGCGGTCGAGCGCGGCGCATATGGCGACAGCCATGGCGCTGGAGCCGCCGATTCCCGCGCCTGCTGGAGCTTCAGAGTCGGTTGTCAAGGTAAAGCCGCCGTCAGGGTTAAAAAATTTTACGATTTCAGCCAGCAACGGCAGGCGATAGCGCTTCCCTTTCACCAAGGCTGCCAGCGAGTCGAAGCTTTCTTCGAGCTGGGTATCGCGGGAAACGAGCTTAATGCGATCGTCACCCAGCGGATGCTGATCAATCACGCAGGAGGCATAGCGGGTGATCGCCGCGTTTACCGTGACTGCACCGCGATGAAACAAATAGAGCGGCCAGATATCGAGAGTGCCGCCGGCGAGATCAACGCGGGTTGGAGCTTTGGATGCGATTCGCATGGTTGTCCAGTGATGGAATTTGTGGTCGGGATTCGAGTGGGGTCAGTGTGCCGGAACGAGAAGTCAACCTCAACAGTTGAGGCGAGCGCGTGCGTGCAGAGAGACAACATGCCCCTTCCCTTCCTCTCCGATAGCCGGCATTTCCGCGCCCTACTCGGCGGGCGAAATGGCAGCGGCGCTACGGGCCCGCTTTCGTTGCGCCAGATACCGCCGTCCAAAGCGCTTGTTTCAAAGGGACCGGCAAAGATGCAAAAATGAGGTTGCTATGATGAATCTCAAAGGATTCCGGCGCCCTTTCCCTGGGACGCAGCCGAACTACCTGCATCCACCATATGTTTCGTCGGTCAAGCGCGCGCCGACGAAGCCGCTGGTTGCGATTCCACATACGCTTTCCGAAATTACCGGCCCGATGTTTGGGGTTGAACGCGTCGATGTAAAAGCGTTCGATTTGACCAAACAGCATTCGGGGGAGCCGCTGGGCGAGCGCATTCTCGTCAGTGGCCGGGTGCTCGATGAAGACGGAAGGACCGTGCCACATACGCTTGTCGAAATCTGGCAGTGCAACGCTGCCGGGAGGTATCAGCACAAAGTCGACGTGCATGATGCTCCGCTCGATCCTAACTTTACGGGGTGCGGCCACACGCTGACGGATTCAGAAGGACGCTACCGGTTTGTGACCATCCGGCCAGGGGCATATCCGTGGAAGAATCACTACAATGCGTGGCGCCCGGCGCACATCCATTTTTCCGTGTTCGGCCCGGCGTTCGCGACGCGGCTGGTTACTCAGATGTATTTTCCTGGCGATGCGCTAATCCCCTTCGATCCCATTTTTAATTGCACGGCGGATGAAACGGCGCGCCAGCGATTGATTTCGGAGTTCGATTGGAAGAGCACCATTCCGGAACAAGCCCTCGGATTCCAGTTCGATCTGGTTCTGGCAGGCCGTGAAGCAACGCCGTGGGAGCCTCCGCGGCCCGGTGGAAAGTGAAATGAACTTTCGCGCCACACCCTCGCAGACGGTCGGACCTTTTTTTTCGATCGGCTGCGACCGCCTGAACGTGATTGACCTCGCAGGACATGGCGTTTCGGGCCAGCGCATTGAAGTCACGGGACGCGTGATCGACGGCGATGGAAATGGGGTTCCGGATGCGATGTTGGAGATCTGGCAGGCGAACAGTGCGGGGAAATACGCGCATCCGGAAGACCGTCAGGACAAGGCAACCGAAACGGGATTTCAGGGATTTGGAAGGATCCCTACCGACGCGAATGGCGCATTTTGGTTTGCGACAATCAAGCCGGGCACGGTACCAGGGCCGGACGGCAGACAGCAAGCCCCGCACATTGTCGTCTCGGTGTTCATGCGCGGATTGTTGCGGCGCCTGGTGACACGAATTTATTTCCCGGACGAAGCGGAAAATGATCAAGATTTCGTGCTCAATCTCGTCGAACCGGCTCGACGCGGAACACTCATCGCAAGAGAGGTCTCCGGAGAAGATAACAAATTGGAATGGAACGTTATTTTACAGGGAGAGAACGAAACGGTTTTCTTCGATATTGGTCTTTAAAAGACTAAGCGCTTGATCAGCTCCAGATGCGGCGAGCCGTGTCGACGACGAGCTTAAGTTTCGCCCACTGGCCGTCCTCGGCAAGTCGTGAGTGACTGGGAAATATGGAGCGGCCTATCGGAATCGAACCGACACCTGAACCTTGGCAAGGTTCCGTACTACCACTATACTAAGGCCGCTCAACTACAATTCTGTTTATAACACGCTGCTTCAGTAGCGACAAGTGCCGCCTCATCGCGCGCCTGCATGCATTCAACAGTAAACCACAGGAAAATCGTGGTCAGGAGACTTGACTGACGCGCGCCGATTTGACGACCGGCGACCGGCGTTGCCGCTCGGCAAAACGCGAGGCTTTGTCCTTGTCAGTGTACACGCGGCCGAATTTCTCCCCGTCCGCGTAATAAACGGTGACCAGCCAGTGGTGGTGTTTCCGCCGCCGATCCTTCCCGAAGGTACTTTTCTCTTTACTCGTCGTTTTCTTCGTCGATATTTTGGTCACAGTAATTTCCTGTACTGGAAGGTCTTTAAGGCCACTATCGCAGGTTAATAAACCTGGCGCAAGTACCGTAGTAGATAGTCAAGTGAACTCTATCACAATGAAAACTCGGGACCATCAGAATTTCACGCCCACGCCAAAGAATATCTTGCCCGCCCCTACGCGTACGATTCGGCACACTCGCGCAGCTTTGGTGGGGGACCTTGGCGGCTAGAACGGGAATGCCTTCGTCAGCCTGAAATGTTGGATGCGAACGGCCGCGATGTGCGAAGCCGCAAACCGTCTCATAATGACATTATAAATAACAATCCGGCGCCCCACTCTCCGATTGTGGCCTTGGGCAGTAACCCAAGCTAAATAGGCCTTCACCCGTCGCTTCCTGTGGCCGGTCTGAGCGTAAGACCCATACCCGCTTTCGGCCACCGACTCTCCGCACTGCCAGCAAGGTCTGAAACATAATTTTTACACCCGTCAGACAGCCCCTGGGCATCTAACACAGTGCCGAACGAATCCGAGTTACCGACGGACCAGGAAGTTGCAGTTCATGAAACTTTTGCCGAATTCTTACGTCTTTACATATGAGGAGAACGTTAAGCTAATGTGGCGGAGAAACAGGATGACCATGACAGTACACAAACAACCGCCTCTTCTGGAGGATCTCCGGAATCATTCCCCGGAGCAGGTCGCGGAACTGAGACTGCTCTTAAGCATGTGCGCCCCTTTGCGAGCGGATGCGCGGCGCCCGGGATTTTTTGAAGTGGACGGCGATACCAACGTTTTTTATATCTTTAAATACCCCACCGGCACGAAGGTGCTTCTCTTGGGGGTGTGGGAGCGCGATCGCGTAGCCGAAATGGTGGCGTGCGCACGGAACGCCGCGTAGTCCGCTCGTTTCCCTCACAACCTTATAGCAGGGTTTTTTCCAGTGCGCGCCGCGGCGACTTCGCGGCGCGTTTTACTTTTGATCCTCATCCAAATTTAACGACAGCGAATTGATGCAGTAGCGCAGCCCAGTAGGATCCGGGCCATCCTCGAAAACATGCCCCAAGTGCGCGTCACAGCGGCTGCATCTCACCTCTGTCCGCGACATGCCATGACTCGCGTCGGTTTCGGTTTCCACCGCTCCGTCTGCGGCAGGCGCATAAAAACTGGGCCAGCCGGAGCCCGAATGATATTTCGTTTCCGAGCGAAACAGCGGCTGACCGCAACAAACGCACTTATACGTACCCGGCGTATCGGCATCCTCGTACTCGCCGGTAAAGGGCGGCTCCGTACCTTTGAGCCGCGTCACATGATATTGATTTGGCGTGAGTTGCTTCTTCCACTCGGCGTCATTCTTGCGAACCTTCTCGTCCATCTCGATCCTCCCCGCTGTCCGAAATCGTTCCGGATTCGCGCAATCTCTGTGCAATATCTGATTCAGCGCACCGCCTTGACGTTGCAACTTCGTGTGTCAAGATTGACGCAAGAAAGTGCCCACTAAAGAAAGCATGCCCGAAGAGGCGGAAAAGCAGTACGCCGTAAAACGGCGGAGCCGCCGGGCGAAGATTGCCCGGATCTTGCGGGTGCGCCCGTCAGACCCGAAAGACGAACATTTTGAAGACTTGCCGGTCAGCATCAACGCGTCGAAGGAAGGAGTCTTGTTCAAGACGCGACGGACAACGTACTACCCTGGCATGCGCGTGTTCGTGACCTTCCCCTATAGTTCACCGCATGATCCGATGAATTGCGAGTATGTGGCTCAAGTCGTGCGCGTTGACAAATTACCGAACGAGCGCTTCGGCGTGGCGGTCAACCTTCTGATGACTGTGAACTATAGTGCGAGCAAGCCGGGATCGTCAGGTCGAGCCTGAGATTTGTCCGAATTTCCATGAACAAATTTCCATGGAACTGAGCCCGGCCGTTCCAGTGAACTGGGATCGCAAACAATCGATTGACTCTCGGCGGAACTTTCCTTATTCTGCCACTTCACAATGATCTCGCACACACATCGGCACCATCATCATCAGGGCCATACGCCGCGCCCGATGAGGTGTGCATAGCGATTCGCTAAACAAAGCACTCATCGGCCCGCTGGCGCAACAGAGCCCAGCGGGTTTTTTGTTTTTAGCGACGAGTTTCCGAAACGCCTGGAAGGAGACAAGACGTGGAGATTGCTTTCGCAAAGACGGGCGGCCTGGTTCCCGCGATCATCCAGGACGATCACACCGGCGATGTCCTGATGCTGGGTTTTTTGAACGAAGAGGCGCTGGCGGAGACGCGACGGACGCGCGAAGTGGTCTTTTTCAGCCGGTCGCGGAATCGCCTATGGAAAAAAGGTGAGTCGAGCGGCCATGTCTTAAAGGTCCGGGATATTCGTCTGGACTGCGATGCGGATGCGCTTTTGATTCGAGTCGAGGCCGTCGGGCCGGGCGTTTGCCACGAAGGCTACCACAGCTGCTTTTTTCGACGCATGGAAGAAGATGGGAGCGCACAAGTAATCGAGCAGCGTGCCTTCGATCCAGATCGCGTGTATGGACAGGAGAAAGAGCGATGAACCGGCTGAGGCTGGGCATCCCCAAGGGCAGCTTGCAAGACGCTACCCTCGACCTATTCGCGCGGGCGGGATGGAAGATCACCGTTGGTTCGAGGAGTTACGTACCCTCGATCGACGACTCCGAGATCGAATGCCTGCTGGTTCGCGCGCAGGAGATGGCGCGGTACGTCGAAACCGGAGCGCTGGACGCCGGAATCACCGGCCACGACTGGGTCGTCGAAACGAGTTCGGCGGTCGACGAGTTGGCCGAGCTAATTTACGCGAAGCAACGCCTGGCGCGCGTGCGTTGGGTCCTCGCAGTGCCAGAGGATTCGGCCATTCATGAACCGCGTGACCTGGCGGGTAAGGTGATCGCCACGGAGGTCGTGCGCATCACCGAAGCTTACCTGGCTCGCCATAGTGTCACCGCGCGCGTGGACTTTTCCTGGGGCGCCACCGAGGTCAAGGTCCCCCAACTCGCCGACGCCATTGTCGAAGTCACCGAGACTGGGTCCTCACTTCGCGCCAACCGCTTGCGCATCATCGATACCGTTCTGGAGTCGGCTACGGTCTTCATCATGAATCGACAGGCCGCGGCCGACGCCTGGAAGCGCGAGAAGGCCGAAAACCTGATCTTGATGCTGCAAGGCGCGATTGCCGCGGCGACCAAGGTCGGCCTGCTCCTTAACGTTCGGCGGGACGATCTACCGCGCGTGCTTGACGTTCTCCCGGCGCTGAAGAAACCCACCGTCTCCACACTCAGTGATCCCGACTGGGTGGCCGTGAATACGATCATTGAAGAAGCGGTGGTGCGGCAAATTCTGCCAAAACTCAAAGCGGCGAACGCGCAAGGGATCGTCGAGTATCCCCTGAACAAGATTGTGCTGTGATGCGAATTTTGAGACTGACAACAGCGGTCGAGAAGCAACTCCTGCGCGCGCGCCAGAATCGCGACACCCAGGCGGAACGCGTCGCGGCACGTATCGTTGGGGATGTGCGGCGGCGTGGGGACACGGCCTTGTTTGCCTGGACAAGAAAGCTGGATGAGATCGATCTTCGCACGGAGGGTGTATGGATTTCGCGGCGCGAGATTGCGTCGGCAGCCGCCGAGGTTAGTCGCGAATTCCGGCAAGCTGTGAAGCATGCGGCGAGGAACGTGCGGCGGGTAGCGGAGAAACAACTACCCCGGCCGTGGACGCTGGAAGTTGAGCCCGGTGTGACCATCAGGCAAGTTGTGCGGCCCATCGAAACCATCGGTTGCTACATCCCCGGCGGTCGCCACGCCCTGGTATCGACCCTCGTGATGACCGCAGCACCAGCGGCGGTGGCAGGCGTGGCACGGATCGTAGTCGTCTGCCCCCGTCCCAATGCAGAGTTGCTCGCAGCTGCGAAACTCCTGGGAGTTACGGAGATTGCCAGGATTGGCGGCGCTCAAGCGATTGGTGCTTTAGTCTACGGCACCAAGAGTGTGCCACGTGTTGAAAAAATCTTTGGGCCGGGCAATCGCTACGTCACCGCAGCGAAGCAACTCGTCAGCAGCGATTGCGCAATCGATCTCCCCGCAGGCCCCACTGAGGCGATCGTCCTCGCTACACAGGGGAACCCGCAATGGATCGCGGCAGATCTCCTTGCTCAAGCAGAACACGCGCCGGATGCAGGCAGCTTCTTCGTCACCACATCAAAACCCCTGGCAATCAGAGTACAAATAGAAGTCACCACTCAATTGCAGCAACTCCCAAGGTCGAATCCGGCCCGTGATTCGATTCAGCGAAGCGGTGCCATTGTGTTGGCCGCATCGATGGAAGCAGCCTGCTCTTTCGTCAACCGTTTCGCTCCGGAGCACCTCAGCCTGCCGGACAATGCCGCCGCTTTGCTGAAGAAGATCGAGGCCGCGGGAACGGTCTTTGTCGGTCCGTGGGCGGCGCAACCACTGGGCGACTACGCCAGCGGCAGCAATCACGTCCTGCCGACCGGCGGTTGGGCGCGACGACGCGGAGGACTCAGCGCCGCCGACTTCGTGAAATGCATCAGCGTACAATCCATCACACGCCTAGGGTTCCACCGACTCGCAAGCGACGTGCAAGCGCTGGCCCGCACGGAAGGATTACAGGCGCACGCAAGCTCCGTGGCGGTGCGGCAGGCGAGTACAGGGGCGCGTTTTGGTGCGTCTCTTTCAGACGAGGCACACCAATGAACGTTCACTTACCGGTACGCCAGGCGATCCTGGATCGCCGCACCTACGAGCCGCCCGGCGAAGGTCGCGCCGACAAAATGCGCCTGGATTTCAACGAAAACACCGCAGGCTGCTCTCCAGCGGTCAAACGCGCATTAGCGAGGCTCTCGCCGAAGCAACTCGCCATGTATCCCGAATACGAACGCGGAACAAAACGACTGGCGCGACACTTCGGAGTCAAACCTGACGAACTACTGCTCACGAATGGCGGCGATGATGCGCTGCGGCTATTCTTCGACGCCTTCGTGGATTCAGGCGGCAGCGTCGCAATTTGCGAGCCGACCTTTCCGATGTACCGCTATTGGGGAGAAGTCGCCGGAGCCAAGATCGAAGCATTGCGTTACGGTCCGGCTATGGAATTTCCGCTCGAAAGCGTCTTGAACGCGCTGCGTGCACGTCCGCGCGTCCTGTTCGTCTGCAATCCAAACAATCCGACGGGTACGCTAATAGGAAAGGATGCAATCGAGAGGATACTGAAGGCGGCGACACATACGGCAGTTGTTGTAGACGAAGCTTACGTTGAATTTTCCGGAGCCACCGTCTTCCCCTTGATTGGGGAATATCCTCAGCTCTTCGTCGCGCGCACGTTCTCAAAGGCCGCGGGGCTAGCCTCCTTGCGCCTGGGCGGGGTAATCGCCTGCCCGGAGTCGCTGTCGATTCTGCGCCGCGCCACGGCTCCCTTCCCCGTCAACGTCGCCGCACTGGTCGCCGCAGAGGCGGCAGTCGGCGACCCGCAAACGATGAAGCGCTACGTGCGCGACATCCTACGCACGCGCACCTGGTTCGAGAACGAGTTGAAAAAGCTCGCCGTGACGACCTATCCGAGTGCCGGCAATTTCCTGCTTGCGGATTTTGGTCCAAGCGGCCCAGAGATGTGCCGGCGTCTCGAGGAGAAAGGAATCTTGCTGCGAGAACGCTCCAAAGAGATCGGCCCGGGCTTCGTGCGTGTCACCATCGGTACCAAAACCGAAATGGAGCGCTTGGTGCGCTTTATCAAGGGCCTCAGGTAAATTTTACTGTGCGGGAGCGTGCTCCCGCTTTTGCAGCTGGAAAAAATGCCAAGGACCGGCACAATCCATCGTAAAACCAACGAGACGGACATCCACGTCCGTCTGAATCTCGATGGGCGAGGTACCTCGCTCGTCTCCACCGGAATCCGTTTTCTCGATCACATGCTCGATCTCGTTGCACGCCATGGGGCCTTCGACCTGGCGCTCACAGCCAAAGGCGATCTCGACGTCGATCAGCACCACACCGTCGAAGACGCAGGCATCGCGCTCGGAGAAGCGGTGCTCAAGGCGCTCGGCACAAAGCGAGGCATCTTGCGCGCCGGATATTTCCTGATGCCCATGGACGAAACCCTCGCAGCTGCAGCGGTCGATCTGGGGGGCCGCCCCTATTGCGTTTGTAGTGGCAAGATAAACGCCAAGCGCGTTGGCGATTTCGAAACCGAATTGATCGAGGACTTTTTCCAGGGCTTCGCGCAAGCCGCCCGCGCTAACGTTCATTTACGCATCATCTACGGTCGCTCGTCGCACCATCAGGTCGAAGCCATGTTCAAAGCGTTCGCGCGAGCGCTGCGTTTCGCGGTATCGCGTGACAAGCGCTTACGCAATGTGCTGCCGAGCACGAAAGGCCTGTTGTGAAAGTTGCGCTGGTTGATTACGGTGCTGGCAACGTCGCGTCAGTCGAGCGCGCTCTGCATCGTCTTGGCGTCGAATCTCAAAGAGCGAAGACCGCCGAATGTCTGCGCAGCGCCGACGCGCTGATTCTGCCAGGTGTAGGCCACTTCGCCGCTCTGATTCGGGCCCTCGACGATCAAAGCCTGCGCGCGCCGCTCTTGGAGGCCCTGCGCCGAGGCATGCCCTTTCTTGGAATTTGCCTGGGATTGCAGGCTCTTTACGATTCCAGCGAAGAGGCCCCGGAGCTAAGCGGCTTGCAACTCTTGCCTGGAAAAATCAGAGCGCTTCCGGCAAACGTAAAGCTGCCCCACATGGGCTGGAATCAGCTAAGTCTCACGAGTCGATCACGACTGCTCGAAGGCATCGCGCCAGACGCCCACTTCTATTTCGCGCACTCCTACGCGGCGACTGCTGGCGGCCGTGGCACTGTTGCAACGTGCACACACGGCTCTGAATTCACCGCTGTTCTCGAACGCGACAACATGAACGCGGTTCAGTTCCATCCGGAAAAAAGCGGCGCAGCCGGCGCGCAACTGCTCCAAAATTTCCTGAGGCTCGCAGCATGACCCTCGCCCACCGGATCATTCCCTGCCTCGATACCGATGGGGCCCGCGTCGTCAAAGGCGTGAATTTCGTTGGCTTGCGCGACGCCGGCGATCCCGTGGTGTTGGCGGCTCGCTACAACGCCGAAGGCGCCGACGAACTCGTCGTCCTGGATATCGCCGCCTCGCGCGATCGCAGGCCCACCTTCCTCGAGACTATCCGCCGTGTCGCTGCCGAACTGGCCATTCCACTCACCGCGGGTGGTGGCATTCGCACTCTGGGCGATGCACGCGCGGTAGTCCGGGCCGGCGCGGACAAAGTCACCGTGAACACTGCCGCGGTCGAACGGCCGGTCCTGATCTCCGAACTCTCGATAGAATTCGGCGCGCAAGCTGTCGTGTTAGCGGTCGATGCCAAGCGCGTGGGCGACCGATTGGAAGTTATGGTGCGCGGAGGCCGCGACGCGACGGGTCTGGACGCAATGGCATGGGCTAAGCAAGGCGTTGCTCTCGGCGCGGGAGAAATTCTGCTAACCTCCGTCGATCGCGACGGGACGCAGCAAGGTTTCGACATCCCCTTGACCGCGGCAGTCTCACGAGCCGTCACTGTGCCGGTAATCGCGTCCGGCGGCGCTAAGTTGCCTGAACACTTCGCGCAAATATTCAGCGAAGGTGCAGCCGACGCAGCACTGGCCGCCTCTATTTTCCATGACCGCGTCCAACCCATTCGCGAACTAAAAGAATTTCTCGCCGCAAGGAGCATCGAGGTCCGCCTCCCCCGGACGGCAGAAGGATGTTGATCCCTTGCATCGACCTGCAAGGTGGTCAAGCCGTGCAGCTCGTCCACGGACGCCGCCGCGAACTGGCTGTCGCCGACGTCTTTGGCCTCCTCGACAAATTTCGCAAATATGCGTGGCTGCACATCATCGACCTCGACGCCGCCATGGGCAAACCCCCGACTGATGAGCTGGTGCACGACCTCTGCGTTAAAGCGAGCGCCAAATACAAGATGAAGGTCCGTGTAGGCGGTGGAATTCGCACCGTAGCGCGCGCGGCGACCACCGCGGACTGGGGCGCCGAGCAAATCATCATCGGCAGCGCCGCCTTCAGCAGCGGTAAAGCGAATGTGCGATTTCTGAATCAATTGGTAAAGAAAATCAGTCCACGCCAAATCGTGGTGGCGCTCGATACAGAGAAAGGCCGCATCGTAACCAACGGCTGGCGCCGCAAGTTAAAGCTTCGCCCCGAAACCGTGATGGCACAACTCCAACCGTTCTGTGCCGCCTTCCTCTGTACCGACGTGGATCGCGAAGGCACAATGAGCGGCGCAAATCTGGAATGGTTCCGAAAGCTACGCGACGCGACTTCGCATCCGATCATCGCCGCAGGCGGAATCACGACCCGCCGGGAAATCGAATCACTAGAGAAGATCGGCATGGACGCAGCCGTAGGAATGGCCGTCTACAAAAACCGCCTCCGCTAGCCACGGAGTTGGCGAACTGCGAGGCCAACCGATTTCCTTCCACCAGATTTTCCATTCTAGTGACAAAACGCCCAGTCGACATGAAGTAGGATACGCAGCCATGCAAACGCTCCGATATCTAGCAATCGTGATTTCGCTCTTCGCCGCGTCGGTCCTTGCTCAGACGTCCGCTCCGCCAGCCTCCACATCACTGCCCTTCGCGCTGAAGCCGCTAGGCCACAACGCTTGGGCCGCCATCGACGACGCCAAAGGTGACGCGGGCGCCAACGCTGGCTTCGTGATCGGTGACGATGGCGTCGCCGTCATCGACACCTTCGAACATCCCGAAGCCGCCCAGCAACTTCTCGTCGAAATCCGTAAGCTAACCGCTCTTCCCGTCAAATTCGTAGTCAACACGCACTACCATATCGACCACGTAGCCGGAAATCGCGTCTTCCAGCAAGCCGCGGCGATTGTCTTCGCTCAGCGCAACGTGCGCACATGGATCCACACCGAAAACCTGAAATTCTTCGGCAAGGACATTAAGCCGGAAGAAAAAACCATGGTCGAATCATTGGGTTCGCCCGACGCCGTCTACGATTCAGGCGTAACCTTATTCCTGGGCTCGCGAAAAATCGAAGTCCACGTTTTCCCTGGCCACACCGGCGGAGATTCCGTGGTCTTCGTCCCCGACGCGAACATTGTCTTCACCGGCGATTTGTTCTGGCGCAGTACGCTCCCCAACCTGATCGATGCGACCACCGCCGCCTGGATCTCCACCCTCGATTCGATCGCCGCGGCATCCTCGTCCGCCACCACATTCGTTCCCGGACACGGCGATGTCGGCACCCTTCCCGACGTAAAGGCATTTCGCGATTATCTGACGTATCTGAGGGCTGAAGTCGCTGGGCCGGTCAAAGACGGCAAAACAGGTGACGCGCTTGTGGCGGCGGTTCTCCCCGCTCTAACGGAAAAATACGGCCAGTGGAGTTTTTTCAAGGGGTTCGCAAAACCAGACATTCTCAACACAGCCGCCGAGCTACGCGGCGACAAAAGAGTCCCACAACCAGAGCTCAGCGGCTCAACCACGAACACTCCCTAGCGCAAATAAGCATCCGTAACATACTGCTGCACCATACGCTGCGTATTAAAAAACGATCCATTGATCGCAATGGCGTGCTGCATCACCGTCAAATAGCGGCTGCGCTCCTTATAAAACATCGGCAAAATCACGCTCTCCAGCTTGCCATAGAGCGACTGCACCTCCGCCGCCCCATCCGTTGGAGCAGCAATGCCAACAGACAGTCGCGATTCCCCGATCGACCATCCGGTGATGCCCTCGATGTGCCCTTCCACCCACCATCCATCCAGGATGCTCAAACTCGGCACGCCATTCAGCGCCGCCTTCATACCGCTAGTCCCCGACGCCTCCAGCGGGAACTGCGGCGTGTTCAACCACAGGTCCACGCCCGCTGTAATTTTCCCACCCACTTCCATGTTGTAGTCGTCAAGAAAAACAATCGGCACAGCCTTGCGCAGCGCCTTCCTTGCTTGAAAAATGTGCCGGATGATCTCTTTCCCTCCGGCATCGTGCGGATGAGCCTTCCCCGCATAAACAATCTGAAATTTCCCAGCGGTCTTGGCGATCTGACGTAGCCGATCCAGATCGCTCAAAATAAGGTCCGCCCGCTTATACCCTGTAGCGCGCCGCGCGAACCCAATCGTGAACACATCCGGATCAAGCTTCAGCCCGGTCTTTGTTCGCACCGTTTCCAGCAGCGCATGCTTGGCAATCAGATGCGAAGCCCAGAGCTCCTCCGGCGGCAAGCCCAAAGCACTGCGCAAACTGTAGTTGTCCTCGCGCCACGACGAAATGCACCGATCAAAAAGCTCCTTGAACGCCGGCGACGTCCACGTAACCGCATGCACCCCGTTCGTAATCGACTCCACCGGCACCTGCGGAAACATCTTCCGCGAAGTCTCCCCGTGCAACTTCGCCACGCCATTCACGTACGTACTCAAGCTCAGGGCCAGGTAAGTCATGTTCAGTGACGCCCCAGCCCGCGCAGCCTCCTGCATATCCGGAAAATCCTGCTCCGCCTGCAAGATCCGCTTCACGAGATCCGCCGACGAAGCATCCTTCAAATCAAAAAATCCGCCCTGGTCCGGAAACGCCCGCGTCAAGTACTCCATGGGGAACCGGTCGTGCCCCGCAGGGACTGGCGTATGCGTGGTAAAAATGCACTTGCGCCGCACCTTCTCGATGTCTTCACCGCGAATCGATGTGCGTCCCGCTTTCTCCGCCTCCTCCCCCAACAGCTCCAGCGCCAGTAGCGCCGCATGCCCCTCATTCATGTGGTACCGCGTCAGCTCGGTGTACCCAAGGGCCCGCAACATGCGCACGCCGCCGATGCCAAGGAGCACCTCCTGGCACAATCGGTAGTACGCATCGCCGCCATAGAGCTGGCCAGTCAGCGCCCGGTCCGTCTCCTGGTTATCGGGAAGATCGGCATCCAGAAAGTACACTGGCACTTCAAATCCACGCACGCCTTTGACGTCATACCGCCAAGCCCGCAACTCCACCCGCCGGTTCTCCAGCGGCACGCTCACCCGCGCAGCCTCTTCCTGGAGAAAGTCCTCCACTCGCCACGCCGAAGGCTCCTCGGTCTGCGTCCCGTCCTCCGCCAGCCGCTGAGTGAAGTACCCCTTGCGGTACAGCAGCGACACCGCCACCATCGGCAGCTTGATATCCGCTGCCGCCCTCACCGTGTCCCCCGCCAGCACGCCAAGTCCGCCGCTGTAACTCGGCATAGCGTTCTCCAGCGCAATCTCCATCGAAAAATACGCAACGATTCGCTTCGGCGAGCGAGCTAGCTTTGCCATGTCCCTCGAAACCCCGCGAGCCCGCACCAGAGCTCGCCACATCGGAAAATAACTCTACTCAAACACCTCATTGTCGGGGAATACCACCCGGCACGCAAGCGACCTGCGCCCGCCAGTTGCTAACTTTGAGTGCTCAGAACTCACGACTGGCTATCGCGCCAACTTGTTACATTTTCACCCATCGCCACCGTGGACCCCGCCCCGCCACAGAGGCTCAGCCCGTAACCGCAATGTTCACAGCCACTTACTAAGCTCAGGCTGCGGCACGCGAACTGCTCCTCCCACTGGGGGTTTTTGAGTCGGACTCAAAGTCCAGAAGAATTTAGAGTGGCACGGAGAGCGGAATGATCTGCAGTTTGCGATCGCATCGCAACACTCGCCAGTTGTCTCGAGCCCGCTTATCTCGCGGCTTTACTTTGCTCGAACTTCTGATTGTCGTCGGTATCGTTATAATTCTCTCGGCTCTGGCAGTACCCGTGATTCAAAACACCATGCGGGTCTATGCTATGCGCTCAGCCATCTCCTCGATAACCGGAGTGATTTCTTCCACTCGCTATCAGGCGATTTTCAACGGCTGCCAATCGCAATTGGTCATCACGAAGGCTAACTTCAGCTATCAAATCCAATCTGAGAACCCTGGCGTTGGCGGAGCCAGTTGCAATGCCGCCTTTGCCAATGTCGGTGGGCTGATTCCTTTTCAGGGCAAGAGCATCGCTCTGAACGCCGATATCACCTTGACTTTCAGACCCAGCGGTGCCGTCGCCAGCACTCCAGTAGCGAATCCCATAACACTGATCCTATCAAACACTGCTCCGGGCTCGGCCTTGTTGCCGGAAAACATTCAGGTGTCAACCTATGGAAACATCACTGTCACGCCATAAGCCGCGCCGCCAGCGCGGTTTCACTCTCATCGAGACCATGGTTGCCATCATCGTTCTGACCATCGGCTTGATCGGCACCGCAGCGCTCATGAGTCAGTCCGTGAACATGGGCGCTCATGCTCGCTACGTGAGCACCGCCGCCTTGCTCGCCTCCGAAAAGATGGAGGATCTCAGCCGCTTCCCGACCGGCGATCAAAACCTCGTCCCGGGGGGCAGTCTGACCGCCGACGTCGCGGGCTATTCGGATTCCGTTCAGATATCCGCCAACAACGGGAACATCAACGAGAGCACCACCATCAGCGGCACTACCACCTTATATACACAGCAGCCCGACGGCACCGTCACGATCACGCCGGGCGCCGGCCTTCCAGCGGCAACTCCCGATATGCTGACATTCGACCGCCGCTGGGTCATTACGTTAAGCCCGAGTGTCGGCGGGACCACGATCACTGGAGCCCATCAGATCACCGTTCTGGTGATCTTGAACAACCAGATCTTCAAAGAAACTCCCGTCACTTATCAGACCAGCCTGGTGCACCCATGAACATCGTTCGCAAACAAGTGGTTAGCCGCCGCTCTGCAGGTTTCACCATCATTGAGCTCATGATCGCCGTCACCGTCTTTCTGATTATTGGTGGCGCGGCGATGAGTCTCTTCAAGCAGCATGCGTCGCTCTTCAACGACCAGCAGTATCAGATTGGCCTCAACGTCTCTCTACGCAACGCGCTCTCACAAATTGAATCCGATGTCGTCAATGCGGGCACTGGTTGGTACAATTCTGCGGATATCTCGAGTTGGCCCATCGGCGTCACGATTATCAACAATATCGCCGGCGGCGCGGCCTGCCACCCTGCCGGCAGTTCTACCTATAACGCGAGTTGCTTCGACACGCTCAATGTAGTCGTACCCGATCCCACTACGCCCCCGGGCAGAGTTTATGTCACGCCAGGTACGGACACCAGTTGCTCCACTCCGGTGTTCAGTTCCTCGGGCCTGATGACCGTCGTTCCCACCGGCGCGACCACCGCCACGACTCTGGCTTCCGGATTCACAGCCAATTCTCAGGTGGTTTTCATCCATGTCACCACCTCGTATACCCAGATGACCACGGCCATCCTATCAGCTAACGCGACCGTCGCGGGAACCACGGTCAACCTGACATACGGCGCAACGAATGGAGTTGGCAGCGCTTCCGGCCCCGGCAGCAACAGTGCCGCGCCCGTGAATGACAGGCTCAACCTAACCACTAATCCCGACCTGACCATCAACCCCTCCCCGCTTACTAGCACTTTCTGCAACGGGACGGACTGGGTTGTTAAGCTCGCGCCAATCAGCTACTCGGTCGATACCATAACAGATCCGACAAATCCGACGCTGGTCCGTAGCGAAAACGGACAGAACTCTCCCGTTGCGAGCCAAGTCATTGGTTTCAAGGTCGGTGCCGCCACCGTCACATTGAACGGCAATGCCGCCGTGGGCAGTTCGGCCCAGTATTGCTATAACGATGCCTCCAACGTGCTCCCCTGTTACGCCAACAAGTACGACGAGATCCGCTCCGTGCGTGTCTCCGTGATCGGCCGGACGCCGCCCAAGCTCTATTCCAATAGCAACGTCTACTCCAACACTCTTTTCACCAATTCTTTCGATGGGCAGCCCTACAAAATTCAATCGCTGTCCGTCATTGTCAACCCGCGAAATCTCAGCATGAACGACTGAGCATACGGCGCAACAAGGGATTAAGGAGCAACCATGAAAAACCCCAATCGCCTCAACAAGGTTGGCCGCCAGCCTCGCTGGAAGAACCAGGAAGGCATCACGCTGGTGACCGCACTGCTGTTGTTGACCCTCCTCATGGGCATGTCCCTGGCGATGGTCCTGACGGTCAGCTCCGAGTCGCTGATCAACAGTTATTACGGCCGGTATCGCGGCTCCTTTTATGCCGCGGACTCCGGCGTCGCCGCAGCTCGTCAACAAGTTATCAACAGCCTTTCGAGCGCTGTCCACCTTCCGTTTAATCCGGCGACCCCGCCGATTGCTAATGTGTCGGTGGCGGCCGGCGCCGCCCAGACTGCACTTCTAGGGGCGTTCAACGGTAACGGTGGCAACGGCTTCACCGTGGTCAACACTGGCAATTCTTGGCAGGAAAAATTCAAAGTCACTAACATCACCGTGAACACCGCCGCATCCACTCCTCCAGCTACCTGCGCCCCGATCGGCGGCACCCTCGGTGCTACCTGCGCCAATCCCACCCAAACCGTGGCTGCCCCTATTACCGGCTACAAGTACGGCTTCCCCTATATCATGACTGTTGTCGGCCAGTCCCAGGGAAGCGAGGTCGCCACGGTCGTAGACCAAGGCACAATCCTGGTAACCGCCAGCGCCTCGGCCTCCAGCTATCAGCAATCTTTCGCCGCCTGGGGCATGTTCATCGGCACCTACGCTCTTTGCAGCGCCGACTTAGTGCCCGGCACGATCACCGGCCCGGTCTTCACCAATGGTTCCTGGAACTTTAGCAACGCAGGGGCTTACACCTTTACGGACCCAGTCGGTCAATCCGGATCTCAGGCTGGCTGGGACAACGGAGGTTGCCAGGCTTCTGCTACTCCCACAAACGGAATCCATCCAACTTTCACTGGCGGGTTCAATGTCAGCCAGCCGGCCGTCACACTCCCTCCGAACTCGTTTAACCAGGAGCAGGCCGTACTCGACGGAATCGGCGTTGCTAGCGTCCCTCCGACAAACGCCCAGCTCAATGCCGCCCTCAAGGACGCCGGGGGCAACGCTTATCCCGCTGGCGCTGCTTCTGGCGTCTATTTGCCCTACACCGTCAATCCTTCAACCGGCGCCAAGACCTTCACCGGCGGCGGAATCTTTGTCCAGGGCAATGCCACCGTCAAACTGACACCCGCCAGTGGTTCCAACACCGCCCAGGTCTACGCGATCACTAACAATGGCGTGACCACAACAATCACCATCGATCCAGCCGCGGGTTCGGCGGGGACAACCACCATTACTACCCCCGGCGTAGGCACTCAGACTATCACTGGCGTGCCTCAACAATTGTCTTCGTCCGGTCTTTCCCTTGGTGATGCAACCATGCTCTACGTCAATGGCAACATCACCGGCCTCTCGGGTCCGGGCCAGGGTCAAGCCGCCATTCAAAATGGAACCGCCCTGAGTATCGTGGCCTCCGGCAACAACAGCATCACCGTTACCGGCGACGTTCTTTATAAGCAGGAACCGGTAACCATGACCGGCACTGTGAGCACCATCGATCAGCTTATCCCAGCCAACAATACCGGCCAGGTTCTAGGCCTCTTCACCGCCGGTGGCAACGTCTATCTCAACAATAGCCAACCCAACGGCAACCTCGAAATCGACGCCTCTATCGCCACCATCTCAGCAGGCGGTTCCGGTGCCATCGTCAACAACGGAGCCGGCATCAACACCCTGACCATCGTAGGCGGGCGCATTCAGAACACCATTCAGAACATTGGCGCCACCACCCGTAACGTTCTGTTCGACCGCAGGTTCCTGAGCGGCGGCTTCGCACCGCCCTGGTTCCCCTCAACCACCGTCACCCCTGGTGCCGGTGTCGGCAACACCGTTACGGCTACCTGGAAAGGTACGCAGTGGCTCAACCAGACCAACTATCAATAAATCGCGCGGAAGACCCCGCGTCGTAGCCTGTGCCCTGGAAGCCCTCACTGACTCGAGCAGTGAGGGCTTCCTCTTTGCCGATCCTCTTTGCCGATCTTCTTTGCCGATCGTTTTTGCCGATCGTCGCGATTACGTCGTCTGCAACCCCGCCCCCCCTGTGACGTCAACCCGCCCTCTCTGTAGGGGCGGGGCTTGCCCCGCCCGCCGATCCGACTCGACAGCGCGTGCGCCCCACTAGCGACAGCCCACGAATTCATTCCCCCGCAAGCTCCGAGTCCACCCCGCCCAAAATGCCTCAGCCCCTTCGATTCATGCCCGTTTCGCGCGACCCGTTACCCTCTCCGTGGCTCTTCATCGTTCGAGTACCCCAATGACTTCAAGATCTCCGCGGTGTGCTCGCCGAGCAATGGCGGCGCCAAGCGATAGCTCACAGGCGTTTCCGAAAACTTGATTGGATTTGCGATGCTACGCGCCATGCCGAGCGATGGATGCTCGAGCTGCACGATCAAGCCGCGCGCTTGGGTCTGAGCGTCGCCCAAAGCTTCGGGCACACTATTGATTGGGGCGCTGGGAACGCCCGAACTCGCAAGTCTCTCCAACCAGACACAAGCCGCCTCTTGATGAAATTTCCTTTGCAGCGTGGCGATTAGTTCCGTCCGATTGGCGGTCCGCAGCGCGTTGTTCACGAACCTGGGATCCGCGCCAAGCGTCGCTTCCGCGTCCAGGGCTTGCACGAATTTCCTCCACAATAGTTCGGTGCCAACGCCGACGACGAAGTACTGGCCATCGCCGGCTCGGAACATCTGATACGGCACGATGCTGGGATGGGCGTTTCCCCACCGCTGGGGTAACGCATTTGCGTTCAGGTAGTTGCTGCCGACATTGGCAAGCCAGGTCAGCTGCGCGTCGAACAGCGCCATATCCAGGAACTGGCCGCGCCCGGTGCGTTCACGAGCAAACAGTGCGGCCAGGATTCCCATTGCGGCGTACATACCGCAGGTCAAATCCGCGATGGCGATCGGATAGCGCATGGGTTCGCCGCCAGGTTCACCAGTGAACGTCATCACCCCGGATTCGGCCTGGGCGAGGATGTCGTAGCCGGGGCGGCCCGATTTTGGGCCGGTCAAGCCGTAACCCGAGATGTTGCAATGGATTAGCCGCGGATATTGCGAATGCAGCGTTTCGGGATCGAGTGCACGCTTTTGCAGACCAGCCAGCGAGACCTGGTTGGAGATGAAGACGTCTGCCGTCGAGAGCAGACGCTGGAGAATCTCCGCGTCGCGGGCATCGTCGTAATTAAGGATAATGGACCGCTTGTTGCGATTGGCAGCCAGAAAGTAGGCGGACTCGCTGCCGACGAACGGAGGACCCCAACCCCGGGTCTGGTCGCCGGTACCAGGGCGCTCGACCTTGATGACGTCGGCGCCGAAATCGCCAAGCAACATGGCGCAGTATGGGCCGGCAAGCGCCTCAGTAAGTTCAACAACACGGATGGAATTGAGCACGGGCTTCACGCACGGATTATAGCGGAGATGAGTGCTGTGGTCCGGAATCGCCGGGACCTTCGCCGGTACCTCCAGCGGTTGAGCACTCGCACGCACCGTCATTCCGACCGAGCACACCGCACCCCACAACTCCAACGCTGCCCCACCGTCATTCCGACCGAAGCAGGCCGACTTTTTTCCTCCGCGTTCGCTTCCTGCGAACGCGTCGGTCTGCGTAGTGGAGGAATCTCTCTTCGATTGCGCACCTGACCCGAGCCTCTTGAGTATTCGCACGCACCGTCATTCCGACCGAGCACACCGCACCTCACAACTCCAACGCTGCCCCACCGTCATTCCGACCGAAGCAGGCCGACTTTTTTCCTCCGCGTTCGCTTCCTGCGAACGCGTCGGTCTGCGTAGTGGAGGAATCTCTCTTCGATTGCACGTTCAATTCAGCTCGGTCTCGCCCCTACAGTCCCATCTCCGGTCCGATCAGCGGCCAGAACGGTGTCCCCTGTAGGGATGAACGGGTGGCCCGATCAGGATCGCTTGAGAAGTTTCTGGGGTGCCCGTCCCCGGTTTGCGAGGGCGGGGCTTTTCTTCGCCTTTTGATCCGTCATAAATTCACGGTATCGATGTGCATCAGCCCCGGTTCACCCCTAAAGGTCATCACCTATGTGAAGGGGAATCCCATCCACCAGTTATCCCTTGATGAATATTACCGATATGCTATAATATAATTTGAACCTCAGGTTCCCATCGCGAAGCGGAGCCAGCCCCCGGCCGGTTGGGCATCGGGGCCGTTATTTTCGAGCAGCGTGAGCCGATGAACTCTATAAGCGCAACCCCCTTTAGAATCAATACTTACGCAAGTGTTCATTCTAAACGACTTTAAATCACCTAGAATGAATCCTTACAAAAAACCCAGGGGAGGGGAGTAACCCATTGATAACTACCCTCACCCGATTCAGCCGGGTCTTCCCCAACCGCCCCCAGATCCAGTCCCATCGGCGGCAAACCACTGTCTGTGTGGACGCGAAACGGCGGGATTACGGGAAAAGGAGTTGTAACGGTATGAAAAGAAAGGGCGCGAGTCAGCGACGAAGTCCTCGCTTACAGTTCGCGCTGTTTCATCTGCGTGACCGCGAAATCGCAAGCACGCGCCGTCAACGCCATGTACGTGAGCGACGGATTCACGCAAGCCGCCGAGGTCATGCAAGCGCCATCGGTCATGAACAGGTTCTTCGCGTCATGCGTCTGGTTGTGTTCGTTCAGCACGGAAGTTTTCGGATCACGGCCCATTCGTGCCGTGCCCATTTCGTGGATGCCCAGGCCCGGCGACGACATATCCTGATACACGCCGATCTCTCGCGCACCCGAAGCCGCAAGCATTTCGGCCGCCTGCACGGCAATGTCCTTCGACATGGCCTTCTCGTTGTCACCCCACTCGCAATGAATGGTCAGCGTGGGGATCCCCCAGGCATCGAGCTTTTCTTTGTTCAACTCGGCATAGTTCGTGTGATACGGCAGGCACTCGCCGAAGCCTCCCAGGCCCATGCGCCACGGACCGGGACCCTTCAGCGCATTCTTGAAATCGACGCCGATGCCCGCCATGGTTGCGCCGCGGCCCCAATTTTCCCGGCTTCCGCCGCCCTGATAGCCGTATCCGCGAATGAATTCCTTCTGCTTGGTTTTCACATTGCGGAAACGCGGAACGTAAATTCCATTCGGGCGGTTGCCGTGCGGCATTTTGTCTTCGTGCCCAGGCATGATCCCGCTCGCGCCCGCACCCATGTGGTGATCCATCAAGTTGTGGCCGAGTTCCCCGCTGCTGTTGGCAAGGCCATTGGGGAATTCCGTGGTGGCGGAATTGAGCAGGATGCGCGTGGATTCCAGCGTGGAGGCGCACAGGAAAAACACGAGAGCCTTGTATTCCGTGGTGGCATTGGTCTGCGCATCGATCACCCGAACGCCAGTGACTTTCCGCGTGTTGGGATCAAAGACCAGGCTGTGTACTACGCTGTAGGGCCGGATCGTGAATTTTCCGGTTTTCTGCGCCGCAGGCAGCGTCGAATTCAAGCTGCTGAAGTACGACGACGTGATGCAACCGCGGTGACATACGCCGCAGTAGTGGCAAGCGGCGCGCCCTTTGTGCACCTGCGTGAGCACAGCAGATCGGCCGATCGTCAGGATGCGATCGTCGAAATTTTTCGCCAGCCCGTCGCGAAAAGCCAGCTCCGCACAGTTCATTTCCATCGGCGGAAGAAATTTTCCGTCGGGCAATTGCGGCAAGCCTTCCGCCTGCCCGCTGATGCCGGCGAATTCTTCGACGTAGTCGTACCAGGGCGCGACGTCCGCATAGCGGATCGGCCAATCGACGGCAACGCCGTCTTTCAGATTTGCCTCAAAATCGAGATCACTCCAGCGATAGCTCTGGCGCCCCCAAGTGATGGACTTTCCGCCAACCTGGCGGCCGCGAATCCAGGAAAATTTTGAACCGGGAACGTTCGTATAGGGATTCTCGACGTCGCTGACGAAAAACTTGGAGGAGTACTCATCGCACGCGTAATAGACTTCGCGCTGCACGGGCTGCGTCTGCTGGCGCTTGTTGCGATCGTCCCAGTTGCGATACTTGAGTTCCCACACGGCAACGTGCTCGACGTAGTCCTGCTCGGGAACAATGCTGCGCCCCGCTTCCAGAACCAGTGTGTTCAATCCTTTTTCCGTAAGCTCTTTCGCCGCCCAGCCGCCGGTGATTCCGGACCCCACAATGATCGCGTCGTATGTATTTGCTGGCATATGCTCTCCCTAAGCCTTTTTCTCGGCGGTTAACGGCGCGCAACCATGGTAGGCGCCCGGAATAATTTGTAAGTTTTCCTCCTGCGTGAAGCCAATTTCCGAGGTGTAGTAACCGTGGACGGTGATGCCCTTGAAGACGTCCCAGAAATTGCCTTGGAGTTGCTTGTCGCGTTCTTCGGGAATGGTGTTGCCGTGGCGCACCCTGGGTCGATTGGAGTGGGCGGCCATCGCGGCGTCGTCCATGGCGCGCAGCAAAGTTGTCTGCTGATCCACCGAGGCGTCGACGAAATTCTTGCCGAACAGTTCGTTGCTTCGCTTATCGACCTTGGCGATGCCGTCGAGAAACGCCTGCCGCTCCGTTTCCGTGGCCCAGTCGGTGAGAATCACGTCGATAAATTCGTTCACGCGCGCAGCCTTGGCGCCAGGAGTGTCGGTCACCGGAATGATCAAATCGATCATGGTGACGACCAGGGCGTTTTGCTGGGGGCTGAGGGTGCGGAGCTTATAAGTTGACCCGACTTGTGCTTGGGCTTCCTGAAGATGAGCCAGCAGACTTGGCGACAGGACCGGAAGAGCCGCTCCGACCGCCAGCATCCTTAAAACCTCACGACGCTGCATGATTTCCCCCTGGACGACGTGGTCCCCGGTAAACGCATACTTTAGCAGACGTCCCGGAACGCCTCTCGGTTTCCGGGCAGGCGCCAACCGACGCCCAGAATACTATCCCACCGGCAGGTCTCCTAGCACGGATTGTTGCGATTCGTAGACGCACTGTTCAATGCAGCTAAGTTCAATCCAACTAAGTTCAATGCGACCTAAGGGTTGAAGAGTCCGCTCTATCGGACGTCGGCTATTGGAGTTCGGCGAAGTGTGATTCGCGACGCCAGACAGTCGGCGAAGCCCCGGTGAGGTAGCTGACCCATCTGGTCATATGAGCTTGGTCCGCGAAACCGGTTTCAGCCGCGATCGAAGACAGGCGATCGCAACTTTGCGTTACGCGAAGCCATGCCGCCCGCGTGCGCAGTTCGGCTCTGAACACTTTTGGCGCAATGCCATACGCCGCGGCGAATCCGCGAGACACAGTTTCCCGGGCCATGCCGTTGGCCTCCGCCCAAGCGCCAATCTCGATCGACGGGCTATGGGCCAAGTCGGCCGCCAGCAGATCGGGCCAATCGTACTTTTGTCCGGGTGTAGAAGAGGACTTCTTCAGCGCCTCCTTCAGAAGGAAAGTAGCGAAAACCAGATCTTTTTCAGCGGCCCGCGCCAAGGCGTCCACCTCGTCCACGCGATAAAGCCCGGCGGCTCCGTAGGCATCCGACCAGTTCAGGCGTATGAGCCGGACGCCCGCGGAAACCATTTGGTTCGCGTGACAGTCGAGCGCGGGATGGACCAGCACATCGCCGGCCGAGGCAGATACGCGCCCGACGTAGCCTGATTCCTCAAAGCGGCCCGTCAATACGATCGTGGCATAGGCACGCAAGTGGCGATGTCGCGGCAGAGTGAATCTGGCGGGCAGGGTTTCGATTCCAGGTGTAATACGACGAAATTGAGGGCGCTCGACGAGTGCGGACACACTTCACTGTAAGGCGAGATCGTCACCGAGGGCAACGCTTTCGTAGGGAACCGGCCAGGTCAAATAGATTCAAGACAACGGTGGCAGGAGTGATTCATTCTTGGTAGACGCAATCGTAGCAGGATCCGAGATTTTGAGAAGGGATGGGACCAATGACGACAATCAGCCGGCGCGCGTTCATGGAAATGGGGATCGCCCTCGGTGCGACGTCCGTCTGGGGGAATGCTTTTGCGACGCGATCTAAGGTTTCCTGGACCGAACGACGCGATTTTTATCCCGAGGGTGTGGCTTCGGGAGATCCTGAGAGCGACAGCGTGCTTTTGTGGACGCGTCGGGCGCCCATGGGTGATACCGCTGCGGACAAGTTGAATGTCGAGGTTGCGGAGGACGAATCGTTCGAGCGCGTCATCGCTACGACTGAAACGCAGGTCTCTGCAGTGTCCGATTGGACCTGCCGTGTGCTGGCTGGAGGATTAAAACCCGCGCACGTCTACTGGTACCGATTCACAGACGGCGAAGGCCACGGAAGCCGCGTGGGACGAACAATCACTGCGCCGGCGGTTGACGATGCGCGGCCGGTGCGTTTCGTCTTTGTAAGTTGCCAGAATGCGAACGACGGAGCTCAGAACGCCTATCGGAGAATGATTTTTGAGGATGAACGTGCGCCGGAGGCGGAGCGGTTGGGTTTCGTGCTGCACCTGGGCGACTTCATTTATGAAATCGTCTGGTACCCGGAAGATCGCCCGCAGGGAATGTACGATCGCCGCTTGCGAGACCTTGTGCGCTATCCGCACGGCGAGAAGATTCAAGACTTTCACATACCGACGACGGTCGAGGATTATCGCGCCGTCTATCGAGCATATTTGAGCGATCCGGATCTTCAAGACGCGCGGGCCCGCTGGCCTTTCGTCAATATGTGGGACAACCACGAATTCAGTTGGCTGGGTTGGCAATCGCTCCAGAAATTTGAAGGGAAGACGAGACCTGCGCAGACTCGGAAAGTGGCGGCCAACCAAGCGTTTTTCGAATACCAGCCGGCGCGTATGGCTAGACCTGGAGCGCACTCGCTTGAACGCTTTGATCCGCCACATGTCGTCGATGCGCCAATCACGCATTTTGATGAGCATGGCATGGGGCAGGAGCCGAATAATCTTGCGGCCCTCGGCAGTTTGAAGGGCTATCGGGCTCTGCGTTGGGGGCGCAACGTAGAACTGATCGTAACCGATCAGCGCAGCTATCGCTCGGAGGAGCCGATGGACCGGCCTGAGGCGAAACCTCTTTCGAGCGATGATTTCCCGGGGATGGTTCTTGAGGAGGCCATCGAAATCCTGGATGCCGGGGGAACCTACGACCATGGGCAACCTCCGGCGTCGATTCGTTTTGGCAGTGTTGAAATCGAGAATTTTTCCAAAGATCGGCCTGCTCAGAGCATTCTCGGAGCGGAACAGAAGGCGTGGTTTCTCGAGCGCTTGCGGACGTCCAAGGCGACCTGGAAGATTTGGGGAAACACCACGGCCACGTTGGACATGCGGGCCGATCCGCAAAATCTGCCTCCGGGAATGACAAAACCCTGGCCCGGGAAGGGTTACGCCGGGTTCCCTGGAGGAGACCACAGCAGCGCGTACGTGGAACGCGGCGAGATTTACGATTTCGTGCGGGAACATGGAATCACCGGCTTCGCCACCGTGGCGGGAGACCGTCATAGTTTCTGGGCAGGACTGGCCGCGAAATCACTCCCGCCGAAGCCATTTGCGCCGGTCGGGATTGCTTTTGTGACGGGCTCCATCTCGGCGCCAGGGTTGGTCGAAGCGTGGGAGCACAACTTGCCAAAAACTCATCCGCTACGATCGCTCTTCCTGGGACAAGGACCGAGCGATGGTGCGCCACAGCCGACCGTAAACATGCTGCTGCGGCATGGAGTGAGGTCGTGTCTTGAGTATGCGCAGAGCGGCGATGCTTTTCAGGCGCGGGCACTCTCCAATCCGGACCTGTCGCCACACCTTTCTTTTGTGGATATGGGAGGTCACGGCTACTCGGTGGTGCGCGCGACCAGCGAGGCAATCGAAACCGAGTTCGTTTGCATTCCGCGACCAATTGAACGGAGCGCCGGCCAGGATGGAGGGCCGCTCAGGTATCGGGTCCGGTTTCGGACGGCGCTTTGGGGGACGGGGAAAACGCCAAAACTTGAGATGCAGATACTTGAGGGGGATCCGAAATTCTCAGTTTGAGTCGGCCCGAACTGGCGGGTTGTGCTACATTTTCGGGCTATGAGAAGCGCGTTGCGACGCGCGGAGTTTGCGCTCCGGCGTGATGTTCGGTTGTGCGATGGGGTTACGTTCGCTCGCCTTTCCCGGGCGCGGGACTATTTAGGGGCTTCCTATCGCGAGCGAGTTACGTTGGACAACGCAGCCAGCCACGCCTGTCTTTCGCCCTTTCATTTCAACCGGTTGTTTGCGCAAGCATTTGGGGAGACTCCGCACGAGTTTGTTACGCGGATGCGGATGGAAGAGGCGAAGAAACTTTTGCTGGCTGGGAATCATAGCGTCACGGATATTTGTTTTGATTTGGGATATGAGAGTTTGGGGTCGTTTAGTTTGAAATTTCGGTCTCTGACTGGACTGTCGCCGGTCGCGTTTCGGCGGGAGGCGCGGGTTAGTTTTGGGGGATTTGCCTCGCATTGGCCGCTTTATTACATACCTGCCTGTTACCAGCAGTTCCTTGTCTGTTCCTGATCTAGCAGCCTGCGGAAAAACTCAAAAATATGTCATTCCGAACCACGTTCGGTTTTTGAACGGGGTGAGGAATCTGCTTTTTCCTTGGTTTTCTTGCGAACAGCAGATCCCTCATCCGCAAACGACGCGGGTTCGGGATGACAAATCCGACTTTTTCCGCAGCCTGCTAGACGATAGTGCTTGTAGCTAGCTCTTGCTTTCTCACTGGGCTCCGGATAGGAGTGTCCGCGTTCGTAAAACCGCAAGAATCGAGAAGCGTGGTGTTTTGGATTTCTGTTAGTCTGCGAACGAAATGAGGAGGAACACATGATTCAACGGCTTTCACACACTACGCTTTATGTTTTGGACCAGGATTCGGCGCGGGATTTTTATGTCAACAAGTTGGGATTTGAAGTGCGGATGGACGGGAAGATGGACAATGGTTTTCGTTGGCTCACTGTTAGCCCGAAGGGGCAGCCGGATCTGCAGATCATTCTTATGCAGGTAGATGGACCGAACATGCAGCCCGAGGTGGCCAAGACAATTCGTTCTTTGCTGACTGAAGGCAAGATCAATGGCGGGGTATTGCAGACCAGCGACTGCAAGAAGACTTACGAGGAGTTGAAAGCCAAGGGGGTGGAGTTCCCGTCGCCGCCGAAGGAGCAGTTTTACGGGATTGAGGCGATTATGAAGGATGATTCGGGAAATTGGTTCAGCATGACCGAGCCAAAGGGGGCTTGAGGCACAGGGCCCCGCGGAATTGGACTTCACTTCCCGACGGGGCTCGCGTTGAGGTCCTGAGCGCATCCTCGTCGGATGCGCTCAGGATGACAGGTGCCATTCGTGCTATGACTGCCGGGTAGCGGCCGGTTTCGTAGGCACGCCCATGGATTTCTCGCGTGACTCGCCGACTAACTTTTTCGAGCAAAGGCCGGTCAGGAGACGGCCAGGACCAGAAGTGTCGCATCGTCTTGCCAGTGGTTGTGGCAGAAATCGCCGGCGGCTTTCAGGATTTTGGCCTGCAGCTCGTCGGCGGTAGAGGCGACGTTTTGCTGGAGTAAGCGAACCAGGCGCTCTTCACCAAACTCCTCTTCGTGGGGATCGCTGGCTTCGGTAACACCGTCGGTAAACAGAACGACGCGATCGCCTGGTTCGAGACGTATCTTCCCCAGCGTAAACTTCTGGTTCGGAAAGACGCCGAAGACACCGCCACCCTCGGTTAGCCGGTCGTGCGAGCCATTCTTGTGCAGTACCACGGGTGGATTGTGGCCGGCGTTCACGTAGTGCAGCAGGCGCGATGCACCGTCGAGCTGCGCATAGAAAAATGTAATGAAACGGTCGCTCGCTATATTGCGGCAGAGTAAGGTGTTCAAACGCGCGCACAATTCGTCGACCGGCAAATCGGCCGAAGCGAAGCCGCGAACGGCGGCTTGCATATTCGACATGAGGAGCGCGGCGGGCATGCCCTTTCCGGCGACGTCCGCAATGCACAGGCCCACGGTTTCCCCTCCGAAGGGAAGCACATCGAAATAATCTCCGCCGACGACACGGGCCGATTGCCAGGCGCTGGCGAGTTCATAGCCGGGCAGTTGTGGTATTTGCTTGGGAAGAAAACCCTCTTGAATGGAACGCGCCTCGGCAATTTCCTGCTCGTGCCGGTGCAACTGGGATGCGACCTCTTGATGAGCCTGGTTTTGCCGCACGGTGCTGCGTGCCAGTTCCTTGCGCTCGCGTCCCAGCGTCAGCTGTTTTTGCAGGCTTTGCAGCAGCTTCGTATTGGTCC